>SDBU01001884.1_pt1 | contig 28903 bp, 25 predicted proteins | sample 2277071 | NCBI WGS metagenome assembly SDBU01 (sample SAMN10397929, study PRJNA504765) | marine sediment metagenome | isolation source: marine sediment core GS08_GC12, 126 cmbsf | place: Arctic Ocean: Gakkel Ridge, Loki's castle | collected 2008 | reverse complement strand
TTAGGTGTGGAGGGAAAGGTTATCTTCTCTACCGCAGGGAAAAGAATTCGTTTCTTCGTTGCGCAACTACTTGGCAGATTATTCTCTTTGGGGTTTGTGGAAAAAAATAGGTGCAGAGTCCTACCTTCTCTGGGCGTTACCTACACCTCAGAGGATAAGATTGTTAACTGCCAATGGATTTCCGGTCCATCCGCATTTAAAAGAGACGTCTTTAATGAATTTAGATACGATGAAAACCTTAAAAAATACTCGGATGGCGAGGATATAGATATGTCTTACAGGATTTTTAAAAAGTATCCTTATTCGTTATTTATCGCTCCGGAAGCAAAATACATCCATAAGGTTTCGCCTGCTGGCAGAATTTCCGGAAGGGAAAAAATCAGGATGAAAGAAATTTATCGCCTCTATATTTTTTATAAAGTTATGGAGCAAACTTTTAAGCATAAACTAATTTACCTGTGGAGCAGGATTGGCGAGATAATTTTTAAAATAATCTCCGTATTAGCCGGCAGGGCAAAATCTAAAGAGATTATCTATTTAATTGGGGCTTACGCTTTATGCATAAAGCATCTGGCAGAAATTAAGAAAGGAGATCTGCAGTTTTTTAACCAAACCTTAAAATAAAATTATGATTTCTATCGTTATCCCCTGTCGGAATGAAGAAAAGTTTATCGGGAAATGTCTTGATTCGATTATTGGGCAGGATTATCCTAAGGAGATAGAGGTCTTAGTCGTGGATGGGATGAGTGAGGATGGAACAAGGGAGATTATTCAAAAATTCAAAAACATGTCATTGCGAGGCAAAGCCGAAGCAATCTCGTCTTTTCAAGGAAGCGAGGGATTGCCACGCTCACTTCATTCGCTCGCAATGACCGTAAAATTATTGGATAATCCCAAGAAAATTACTCCCTGTGCACTGAATATCGGCATTAAAAGTGCAAAGGGCAAAATTATCTTCTGGATGAGCGCCCACAACCGGTATGAGAAAGATTATGTGTCAAAATGTGTCCAATATTTGAATGAATATAATGCCGATAACGTAGGCGGAATAATGGTAACGCTACCCAGAAATGAGACCTTTATCGGTAAAGCCATCGCTGCCGTTTTATCCCACCCCTTTGGTGTGGGCAATTCTGTTTTTAGGATAGGTTCTAAAAAACCAAAATGGGTGGATACTGTATTCGGCGGTTGTTATAAGAGAGAGGTATTTGAAAGAATCGGGCTCTTCAATGAAAATCTTGTTCGGGGTCAGGATATGGAGTTTAATCTGAGGTTGAAGAAAGCGGGAGGCAAAACCCTATTGGTTCCTGAGATTGTAAGTTATTATTATGCTCTTTCCGATTTAAGGTCGTTTTGTAGACACAATTTCATAAATGGGGTCTGGGCTATTCTGCCTTTTAAATTTAGCAAAATAATGCCGGTTTCTTTGCGGCATTTAGTTCCTTTTGCCTTTGTTTTGGGTTTGCTTGGGACAGGAATTTTATCCTTCTTCTTTCCACTTTTTCTCTGGTTGTTTTTAGGGATAATCGGCTTGCATTTTCTGGCAAATATCTATTTTTCCCTTAGAATCGCATTAAAAAAGAAGAACATAAAATATTTAGCCGCAATGCCCTTACTATTTGCCTCGCTACATTTTGGGTATGGCTTTGGCTCAATCTGGGGGGTGGTAAGATTGCTGTTGCCTACAAAAAAGGGAAGGCGAGAGAGTGCTCTTGACAAGTTCCTGCAAACTCTATAATATGTATAGTATATGGAAAGATATAATTTAGCAGTTATAACCAAAATGATTTATAGTTCTGATTTCTCGCTTTTTACCTTAAAAACATTAAGAGATATATTAGAAATCAAGAAGGAGGGGACTTTATTTTCGGTGATAAAAAAATTATTGCGGGCAGGAATATTAGCCAAAATAGAAAAAGATAAATATCTATTAAAAGGAGCCAAAATTAATGATTTTAGTTTGGCTAATTTTATCTATCAACCTTCCTACGTTTCTTTTGAAAGCGCCTTAAACTTTTATGGAATTCTTTCTCAATTCCCTTACGAAATCTTCAGTGCTACTACTAAAAAAACTGTAGGAAAAAATTTTCGAAATAAGGCATTTACTTATGCTCACATAAAAAAAGATTTATTCTGGGGTTATGAAAAAAAGGGAGATTTTGTTATTGCCTTTCCGGAGAAAGCGCTTTTAGACCAACTATATTTTACAGCCAAGGGCTACAAAAGAATAAATTTAGATGAATACGATCTAAGCAATGTACACATTTCAAGATTAAAAAAATATTTAGGTAGATATCCCAAAACAAGACAATTCAAATCTGCGGTAAAAATGTTAAAAAAATATATTTAACATTTCCATAGTAATGATAACTAAAGACCAAATATATCTCCTGGCAAAGAAAAATAAGATTAATGAAACGACAATTTTTAGGGAATATCTTCAATTATTTTTTTTAAGCGAGATGTATTCCAAAAAACAAAGCAAAGATATTTTTTTTAAGGGAGGTACGGCACTGCATTTAATTTATAAAGCCCCGCGTTTTTCGGAAGATTTGGATTTTACGGTGCAATTAAAAGAAAAAGATTTTTTAAATTTTATCGGAAAATTATTCGATACCTTGTCCAGGGAAGGATCCTTCAAGTTTAAAGAAAGAAAAACCCTCGCCGGAAAGAGGTTTTTATTGACCGCCATACCTTCAGTACTACCTTATAAAACTTTCATTAATTTGGATTTTTCTTTTAGAGAAAAAGTTTTAGAACTGCGGAAATCAATCATTGAAACTGACTACCCGGTGCTTTTTACTTCATATGTATATCATCTTTCCAAAAATGAAATTTTTGCAGAAAAAATTAGGGCTTTGCTATCCAGATCTAAGGGGAGAGACCTGTATGATTTGTGGTATCTCATAAGTCAAGGTGCGCGAATAGACAGAGATTTAGTGAAAGAAAAACTAAACTATTATCATTTAGAGCGTATTAGTAAAGATAAAATATTAGAACGGCTTGAACAGTTTTCAAAAAAGGATTTCATAATGGACGTGCGCCCCTTTGTGCCTGTTAACGAAAGAGACAAATTACAAGATTTTTTCGATTATATCAAAGATTACCTGAGAAAAAATTTATGCTGAAGCGATTGTTTGATATTATATTTTCCTTTATCGGGCTGGTGGTTTTATTCCCCTTTTTTTTATTTATTGGGATTCTGATAAAATTGGGTTCAAAGGGACCGGTCTTTTATCGGGGATTGAGGGTTGGCAGGTTCGGAAAACCATTTAAAATCTACAAATTTAGGACACTGGTGGTTGATGCCGAGCGAATTGGTGGACCCTCCACCGCCGGTGATGACTCCAGAATTACTAAAATCGGTAAAATTCTAAGGAAATACAAATTGGATGAATTGCCGCAATTAATTGACGTTTTAAGAGGTAAAATGAGTTTTGTAGGACCCAGACCAGAGGTTCCCTTCTATGTAAATATGTTTACCGAAGAGGAAAGGGAGATTTTGAACGTTCGCCCCGGTATTACGGATTGGGCATCTCTCTGGAATTCGGATGAGGGGGCTATTCTTGCCGGAAGTCCTGACCCGGAAAAGACATATCAGGAGAAAATAAGGCCGAAAAAAATAGAATTACAGCTAAAGTATGTAAAAGGGCATTCTTTTTTGACGGATATGAAAATAATTTTTTTGACTGTTTTAAAAATTACTAAACGATAATGAAATTCAGAAAACATATTAGATTGAAAGATTATGATTATTCAGCAAACGGATATTATTTTGTTACGATATGTTGTAGCCGCAGAGCGAAGCTCTGCTTAAAATATGAAACAATAATTGAAAAGTATTTGAAAAATTTAGAAAAGCACGAAGGTGTGGAATTAGATTATTACAAATTAATGCCTGAACATTTGCATTTGATTTTGGTTTTAGAGGAGGCAAAGCTAGCGCTTTGCCGCTACATTCAGGATTTTAAATCTAAGACAACATTAAAAATAAAGAAAAATGGATTTAATGGGAGAAGATTTTGGCAACCAAACTATTATGAACATATCATCAGGGATGAAAAAACATTAGATAAAGTACGCAAGTATATTGAATATAATCCAGATATTGAAAAACCCGATTGGGATAAATTAGGCAGAGCTTCGCTCTGCAGCTACAAAATAACATAATTTGTAGCGTCAAAGCGTAACTTTGAAATTCCATACAATGAATTAGGCAAAGCTTTGCTTTGCAGCTACAAATCAATTATTGCTCTTGTAGCCGCAGAGCGTTAGCTCTGCTAAACTTTGAAATTCCATACAATGAATTAGAAAAATGACAAAATACTCTAAAATTTTTCTGAAACGACTCTACCGCACAATGCTGCAAATCCGCATCTGTGAAGAGAGTTTGGTTGAGCCAATCACAAACGGCGAGATAAAATGTCCGGTTCATCTCTATACCGGGGAGGAAGCAATTGCCACCGGGGTCTGCGCTGCCCTCTCTGAGAAAGATTATATTTTCGGCACGCACCGCTCTCACGGTCATTACCTTGCCAAAGGCGGCGGTTTGCGAGAACTCATCGCCGAAATCTACGGTAGAGAAACCGGCTGTTCCCGGGGAAGAGGCGGTTCAATGCACATCATCGCTGCCGAGAAAGGAATTCTGGGAGCGACTCCGATTGTTGCCGGCACCATTTCCCTGGCGGTAGGAGCGGCACTGGTCTCAAAAATCAGAGGGGAAAAAAGGGTCTCAGTTAGTTTTTTTGGAGATGGGGCAACCGGGGAGGGGGTTTTATATGAATCACTAAACTTTGCTTCCCTTAAAAAACTGCCGATTATATTTGTCTGTGAAAATAATCTTTATTCGACCCATATGCCAATCAGGGACTGTCGGCCTGGAAAGGGTATCTTTGAAATAGGAATTCCTTTCAACATTATAAGTTTCCAGGTTGATGGTAACGATGTTTTAAGGGTCTACGAAATTGCAAAAAAGGCGGTCCATCTTTGCAGGAAGAACCAGGGACCGGTCTTCATCGAATTTATGACCTATCGGCTGCGCGGACATGTAGGGCCGGATGACAATATTCAAGGGGCACATACCGATATCAGGCCGAAGGAAGAAATCGCAAGATGGAGAAAAAAGGACCCTATTATGAAATTCGAGGAATTCCTCCTCAAAAATAAAATTTTAGGAAAAGAAAATCTAAAAAAAATAAAGGAAGAACTAAAAGAAGGGGTTAAGGAGGCACACATTTTTGCCAGGAAGAGTCCTTATCCAAACCCTGAGGAACTGGGAAGATATGTCTTCAAAAAATAGAAAACTTTCATACGGTCTGGCAATTAGGGAAGCGCTGGACCAAATGATGTCAGTCGATAAATCCGTTTTCTTGATTGGGCAAGGTTGCACATCGCCGTGGTACGTTGGCAATACCACCAGAGGACTTCTTGAGAAATTCGGTCAAAAAAGGGTTATTGATACCCCTGTCTCGGAAAATGCCATTACCGGCGCAGCGGTGGGAGCAGCTATTGCCGGAATGCGACCAATAGTTGTCCATCCCAGGATGGATTTTATGCTATATGCGGCTGACCCCATCATCAACGAAGCGGCAAACTGGCATTATATGTTTGGGGGAAATTCCTCCGTACCAATGGTTATCTGGAGCATCGTCAATAGAGGGGGAGAGCAGGCGGCGCAACATTCGCAGGCATTACAGGCAATTTTTACCCATATTCCCGGGCTTAAAGTAGTTATGCCTTCTAATCCTTACGATGCCAAGGGCTTGCTCATCAGTGCGATTAAGGACGAGAATCCTGTTCTTTATATCGATGACCGTTGGCTCTATAAATTTGAGGGAGAGGTTCCGGAAGAAATTTATGCCGTTCCTATTGGTAAAGGAAAAATAATAAGAAAAGGTAAGGATATCACCATTGTGGCAAGTTCCTACGCTTTACAGGAGGCAACAGAAGCGGTTAAAAACTTAGCCAGGGAAGGCATAGATGCGGAACTGATTGATTTAAGGTCTTTAAAACCACTGGATACCAATCTTTTGTTTGCCTCGGTTAAGAAGACAGGCCGGCTAATTGTAGTTGACGGTGGTTGGAAGACGTGTGGTATAGCAGGAGAGATTTCCGCTCTGGTAAGCGAAAATATGTTCGAATATTTAAAAGCACCGATTAAAAGGATAACCTTGCCGGATATCCCTGCGCCGGCAAGTTCCGTCTTGGAGAACGTTTATTATCCAAAGGCAGAAGATATTTGCGAAGCAGTGAAAAAAATATTAAATTAGGCAAAGCTTTGCTTTGCAGCTACAAATCAATTATTGCTCTTGTAGCCGCAGAGCGTTAGCTCTGCTAAACTTTGAAATTCCATATAATGAATTATGCCTGATAAATCAGGGCAACTACATAGTTATATTATTTATTGTGGGAAAGGTCTCCTGACCCTGGAGTAGCAGAGCTTGCTCTGCGCGAGACAATTCTCGCTACTCCGGAATAGCACTGCTTGCAGTGCGAGACAAGTCTCGCTACTCCGATATATCGGCATCAGGAGATGCCTCCCACATTCTAGGTGTAGTTGCCTGATTTATCGAGCAAAACTTTGAAATTCCATACAATGAATTATAAAGTAAGATTTGTGGGCTATTCCCGGCAGTATCAAGAGATGAGGTCTGAATTTGATGCGGTATTTGCAGAGGTAATGTCCTGCGGGGATTTTATCCTGCGTAAACACCTAAAAGAATTTGAGAAAAATATTGCCTCCTACGTTGGCACAAAATACGCCATCGGGGTTAATTCGGGAACCGATGCTTTATACCTTTTGGCAGATGCTCTCGGTTTTGGAGCAGAAGATGAAGTCATCACCGTTGCCCATACCTTTGTGGCTACCGTAGGAGCAATTGTTCAATGCGGCGCAAGACCAATCCTAATCGATATTGACGATGATTTTAACATTGACGTTGAGCAAATAGAAGCGGCAATTACCTCCAGAACAAAAGGAATAATTCCGGTCCATCTGAATGGTCATCCCTGCAATATGGCTAAAATAATGCAATTGGCTACAAAACATAATCTTATCGTTATCGAGGATGCGGCGCAGGCATTAGGTGCAAAATTTAAGAATAAAATGGTGGGCTCCTTTGGTCGCGCAGGGATTTTTAGTTTTTATCCCGCAAAAATGCTGGGTGCACCCGGGGACGGAGGAATGGTTGTAACCAACGATGCTCTTCTTGCCAGAAAAGTGAAAGCATTGCGGGATAATGGAAGAGTTGAGTCATCAGATGTAATCGAATGTTTTGGCTATTGTTCCCGACTTGACAACCTCCATGCCGCAATCCTTAAGATGAAATTTAAATATTTTAGCCAATGGCTCAGCAAGAGAATAGAGATTGCAAAAATGTATGATGAGGGGCTAAAAGCCCTACGGGATATTACTATCCCTTCTTACAGCGGAGAGGATTATTTTAATGTCTATCAGAACTATGTAATTCGTTGTCAAAAAAGGGATGAACTTGTCAAACACCTGATGGACTCAGGAGTTGAGGTTTTGGTCTCCTGGGCAAAACCAATGCATCAACAAAAAGCGCTTCATCTGGACCATTTTCATCTTCCGGTAACAGAAAGAATAAGTAACGAAGTGATTTCTTTGCCGATGTATCCCGAACTTACCGATGAAGATGTAAGGTATGTCATAGATTGTATCCATAAATTTGCAAGTAGTCATTGCGAGGAGCGATAGCGACGTGGCAATCTCATGAGATTGCTTCGGGATAAATCCCTCGCAATGACAAGCGAAAATGAAAACTGATTATACCTCGGTCACCGAAATACCGGGAAGCAAGGTCTCCAATGAACAATTGCTCAGGATGGCGCATCGTTACCATTTTGCCGCTCAATTCTGCGCCGGAAAGGAACTGCTGGAGGTTGCCTGCGGGGCTGGAATCGGCTTAGGTTATCTGGCAAAATCTGCAAAAAAGGTTGTCGGCGGGGATATCGACCGAAATCTCCTGAAATACGGACAAAAACATTATCGAGAAAGAGACAAGATTAAACTACAACTATTTGATGCCCACCGGTTACCTTTTAAAGACAACAGTTTTGATGTAATACTTTTATATGAAGCTATCTATTATCTTGCCCAACCGGAAAAATTTGTTGCCGAGGCATCACGGGTTTTGAGAGAAAACGGATTGTTGATTATCTGCAGCGTGAATAAAGATTGGCTTGACTTTAACCCCTCCCCTTCCAGTATCAGATACTTTTCTGCTTCTGAACTTTTTCTGCTTCTCAACCAGAAATTTTCCGGTGTAGAAATTTATGGCGCCTTCCCCACCGCTACAGATTCAACAAAGGACAAAACCATCTCTTTAATCAAGAGAACTGCGGTTGCTCTTCACCTGATGCCAAAAACAATGAAAGGCAAGGAATTTTTCAAGAGAATCTTTTTCGGCAAATTGCAGATGCTGCCTGCTGAACTTGAGGAAAAAATATTCACCTACTCTCCTCCAGTCCCAATACCTCCATCACCCAATCCTTCCTATAAGGTTTTATATGCCGTCGCCCAAAATTCAATGAGCACTTGATGCTTGACATTTATGTCAAACATCAATCTACTTTGAATGACTACCTTGTTTGTGCGAATTGAACCCAGCACTAATTTTTCAGGGAAGTTTCCCCGAAGTAGAAAATTAGTGCTGGATAAAATTCAGCCATACAGTTTATGTTGACCTATGGTCTCCGTAAACTGTGGCTTCATTTTACTTTCACCCATAAAACTGATAAGATAATAGAAATGAAAAAGGAATCTTTTCTCTTATTAATCGCGGATATTATCTTGATTAACGTAGCAATCATTCTTTCTTTCTGGATTCGTCTTCCTAACTTTCTGGAGACACCCAATTTTCAGGCATATCAGCAGATTGCCTTCTTTTTTGTGGCGCTCAAACTTATCTCTTATTGGCTTTTTGGTCTCTACGGCGGAATCTGGAGATACTCCGGCATCAATGAGGCATTTTCGGTATTCAAAGCGGTCAGCGTTGCTTCATTAGCCACTACCGGGCTTGTTTTCTTTACCCAGGCACTCCCCTTTCCCCGTTCGGTAATCTTACTTGACTGGTTTTTCAACCTTTTTCTGATTGGGGGCTTAAGGTTTACCCCCCGGCTACGTAGAGAACTCGGTAAGCGGCGAATACCCCCTGATAAGCGATTACTGATTATTGGCGCCGGGGATGCAGGAGAAATGGTTTTAAGAGAAATCAACAAGCATCCTGAATTGGGCTATAAAATTATCGGCTTTATTGATGATGACCTAAAAAAGGTCGGGCGAAAAATCCATAATTTAAAGGTCCTGGGAACAAGAAAAGAGATTACCGGGATTATTTCTCAAAAGAATATCGATGAACTAATTATCGCCATTCCTTCTGCTTCGGGGAAGGTAACCAGAGAGATTATCCGTGAGGGTGAGAAAGCAAGGGTAAAGTTAAGAATTCTCCCCGGAATTTATAAGGTCATTAAAGGGGATGTGACTATTAGTGAAATACGAGAGGTAAAATTAGAAGACCTCTTAGGAAGAAAGCCGGTTGAGATAAACATAGGGGAGGTTTCCCAATATTTAGAAGGTAAATCGGTTCTGATTACTGGAGCTGCCGGCTCCATCGGCTCTGAACTCGCGCACCAGATTATGAGATTCAAACTCGGGAAACTGCTTCTTCTGGATAACAACGAAAACGAGACATATTTCCTGCAGATGGAGTTAATGAAAAAAAAACCTTTATTCCCGATTATCTTTCTGATTAATGACATTAAGGAAAGGGATGTTTTGGAGACAATCTGGAAAAACCACCAGCCGGAGGTGGTCTTCCATACCGCAGCCCATAAGCATGTTCCTTTGATGGAGGAAAATGTTGCTGAAGCGGTACGCAATAATATTCTGGGGACAAAAAACTTGATGGAAGTCGCAAACGGAAAGTCAGAAAGGTTTATTCTTATTTCTACCGATAAGGCGGTGAATCCAAAAAGTATAATGGGCGCAACGAAAAGAGTCACGGAATTGATGATGCAATTCTTTAATGATGGAACAAAGTTTTGTGCGGTGAGATTTGGTAATGTCCTGGGAAGTAAGGGGAGTGTGGTTCCTCTCTTCAAAAAACAGATTACCGAAGGTGGTCCGGTAACGGTAACCCATCCTGAGATAAAGCGCTATTTTATGAGTATTAGTGAAAGTGTTTCCCTGATTATTCAAGCCGGGGCAATAAGCAATGGCGGAGAGGTCTTTGTTCTGGACATGGGAGAACCAATAAAGATTATCAATTTAGCAAAAGACCTTATTACCCTATCCGGTCTGGAGCCGGAGATTGACATCCCCATCAAAATCACAAGTATTCGTCCCGGAGAAAAACTTAACGAGGAACTTTTAACCGCTGCGGAAGGAATAAAATCTACCAAAAAGGAAAAAATCTTTCTTGCCAAACCGGATACCATTGACCCCAAAAAGTTACTAAAAGACATAAACGATTTAGAAAAATTCACTCTTGCCGGAGAAAAAGAGAAAATCGTTAAAAAGTTCCGGGAGATGGGTATTTTGGAGTAGCGAGACTTGTCTCGCGCAAACAAAGCAGAGCAAGCTCTGCTACTCCAGCACTGCTTGCAGTGCTACTCTTTATGGATGTATGTTAAAATGAACAGAGAAAAATTAATAAGGGCTTTAGAGAATATTATTGAGGTTTTCTTTCTCCTTTCCTTATTCTGTCTTCCTGCCGGTCCGGTCTTAAAATATATTTTTCAGGGGGCTCTTCTCTTTACCTGGCTCATCAAACTGCTTATAAAAAGAAAAATTGAGTTCACCTCTACCTCACTGGATTATCCTATCCTAATCTTTCTGATTATTGGTTTTGCTTCAGTAGTCGTAAATTGGACTAATCTTTATCAAGCCGGAAAAGGGGTCTCCAATCTCTGGGAATGGTTCTTTGCCTTTTACATTGTCGTCCATCTGGTTAAAAGGGAAAATCAACTAAAAAGATTTATCAGGGTCTGGTTGGCTTCAGCAATTGTTGTTACTTTATACGGCATTTATCAATATATAACTTCACCTTCTCACTTTGTTAGTTCCTTTTTTACTCTTAATTCTTATCTCTCTCAATACCTTATTCTCATCATTCCGTTAATTCTTTCGCTTTTTCTCTTCAAAAAGATAACAAAGCCTGATAAATCAGGCAACTACAAATTCCCTTGTAGTCGCTCCATTTTGGGAATAGTTCTCCTCTTAACTTTTATCCTGCTTGTTCTCACTATGGAAAGAGGTGCCTGGCTGGGAATTATAATTGGACTTCTAACGATGGGAATAATTCTTAAAGAGAAACGCATTTTGATTGGGGTCCCTCTTCTTTTTCTTCTAATTTTCTTTGCCTTTTCTCCGTTCAAAGTAAGGGCTCTCTCTATCTTTCAGTCACGTTATCACTCAGAGCGACTCTGCTGTATAAAATCCTGTCTGACAATGATTAAAGAGCATCCGCTCATCGGAGTAGGATTGGGCAATTTCCGACATTATTATCCTGACTATATGCTTCCTGGAGCCAAAGAACATTTCCTCCATGCACACAATGTTTTCCTTCAGATTGCAGTAGAGATGGGAATCCCGGGATTGCTTGTTTTCCTGTGGTTATTGTTTCTTTTCTTCAAAGACGCCTTTTCTAATAAAGGAAAAAATGAATACATAAGAATTCTAAGGGTCGGTCTCTCCGCAGGAATTATTGCAATTCTGGTCACCAGTTTATTTCACGACGTCTTTCACAGCCGACAGATTGCCACATTAACCTGGTATATTATCGGAATGGTGGTTGCCTTAGGGTCAAATCTTGACCCTAGAGGTGCTAGAGGTGAAGAGAGCACCGGCAATCAAAAAGACGAAAAAGGAGATAACCTGGGTGGGATAAAGGGAGAGAAAAAGCGGTTCTAAATCACCCCGAAGAAAATCTATGCCGTAGCGGGATATGGAATAGAGCATAAAATAAATAAGGAGAATAGTTCCATTTTTTCTCTTCTTTTTCCACAGAAAAAACAAAATCAAAAAAATACAGAAGTTACTTAAACAATAATAAATTTGGGTTGGATAATGCAATACGTTATCAAAGGGGAATCTGACGCTCAAGAAAAAATTTGTCTCTTTACCATAGCAGCAGCCGTTGAGAAAACAACCAAGTCGCCCTATTGCCTGAGCGAGAGGAAAATAAAGTGCGAAAAGGTCAAGCACCCTCAGGGTTGGCAGGTTCGTTCGACGCAGAAACAATATTCCCGCTGTCAAACCAAAGATAACTCCCCCCTGAACCGCCATTCCCCCATGGCGGATAGCAATAACCTCCAGGGGATAACGAAAATAATAAGAGAAATGGACAAGGATATGTAATAACCTTGCGCCAAACAGTCCGCTAACAACAACCAGAAAGATAACGTTCAAAAGAGTTTCCTCGTTTAATCCTTCCTTTCCTCCACGCCGCAGAATAAGGAAACTGGCCAGAAAGATTGAAAAAGCAATGACCACACCATAGGAATAGACAGCGAAATTACCAATTTTAAAGAGAATAGGATGCATAATAATTTATTTAGCCACGAATGCACACGAATGATATTTATTCGTCATGCTGAATGAGAGATCCTTCGTTTCACTCAGGACAGGTTCCGCATCTCATTGTTTAATAAGAGACCCTTCGCTTTACGCTCAGGGCTTCGACTCAGAATGACCAAGGTCATTCCTTCTATTCTCGTTCGTGTTAATTCGTGTTAATCTGTGGTTACGAGATTTTTTTATTTCCCAGATCAACAAAATTATAATTCCAATGGTGATAGCGCTATCGGCTAAATTAAAAATGGGCCAGACCCGAAAATCAAGGAAATCAACCACCGCTCCCAATCTCACCCGGTCAATCAGGTTTCCCAGAATTCCCCCGGCAATAAGTCCTGTCGCTATTCTTTGATTCCAATTCTTCTGGCCGCTGTTGCGCAAGAAAAATGTGAGCATCCCGATTGCCAACAGGGACATCCCTAAATAAAATGCAAAAGGAATTTTATCTTTGAAAAGACCAAAAGAAATACCCGAATTTCTGATATGGGTAAGGTAAAAAAAATGAGGAATTAACAAAATTGACTGACCTTGGGCTAAAAAAAGGTTGACCAGATATTTTGTCAGTTGGTCAAAAAAAATGATGGCAATTCCCACCCAAATAAATAGCATATAGAATTCACCACAGAGACACAGAGAGCACGGAGAACTACAAAGAAATTACTATAAATTATTATATTTAATTATTTCTCTCTCTGTATCCTCCGTGTCTCCGTGGTAAAGTTTTTATCCGTGTTAATTTGTGGTTTCTTTTTCTTTCTGGCAGGCGATGCAGAATCTGGCATAGGGAAGTGCATGCAATCTCTTTTGAGAAATCTTCTTATGACATTTCTCGCAAATTCCAAATGACCCCTGATTGGACCTACCAGAAACAAGCTTCGCCAGGGCGTTATTAATCTCTGTAAGCAATTTGCCTTCGGAGGAGGTAAGATTCAGATCCAGATTTTTCTCAAAGTTATCGCTGGCTAATTCAGCTAAATGCGTTGGGACACCGTGATTCTCACCTTCTGCCTGTCTTAACTCCAAACTATCTTTCTGCAAAGCTCCCATCGCTTCCAAAATCCTGATCTTCTCTTTGATTAATAACTTTTTATATTTTTCCTTTTCCTTTTTATTCATTTCCCCCTCTCACACGTCAAAGATAATGGTTGTCTGCCAGAAATTACCTTTTTTTTCAACTTTCAAATTATGATAGGTAGCAGCTTTTACCTCTCTTTTCGGAACTTGACTATTTTTTTTAATCCTTCCCTGCAGGTAAAATCTGTTTTTTATCTTTTTAATCTCAACTTTAAACCGGTTAAAAATTGCTTTTTCTTTCTCCGCAAGATAAAGTAGTTCATTAAGGAAAGCTACCAGAAGCTCCTCTAATGTTGCTCCCGCAACTTTTAACTGACACAAAGTGTCATTGCGAGGAGCGTTAGCGACGTGGCAATCCCTCTTCTGTAGCCTTCCTCCAGCGACAATGCTGAACATTCCTCTTGCCGCTTCAGCAAAGAGTTCCTCTTTATTTTTCCCTTTGATTAAAAGTCCAATATCTGCCGTATGGTCAATGACCCGAAACATTCTCTCTTTCTTTCAGAACAACGGTTACGTCCGCAATATGGTCCTCATCCCCCAGGTTAATCAATTTTACACCCTGAGTGTTCCTGCCAATCGCACGAATATCCTTGATTGGGACACGAATCAGAATTCCTTTTGTCGTAATCAGGAGAATCTCGTCGTCATTCCTTACACTTTTGATGCCCACAACCTCCCCATTCCTTCCTTTGGTTTTAATATCAATAATACCCTTACCGCCCCTCCTCTGTTTGCGGTAAAGTTTAATCTTACTGCGCTTGCCAAAACCATTCGCCGTGACGGTCAGCAGGGAATGGTCCTCTTCAGCTACCTCGCCTCCCTTGACCAAATCACCTTTGGATAACCTGATGCCACGCACCCCTCTTGCCGTCCTTCCCATTGATCGAACGTCTTCTTCGGAGAAATGAATTGACTGGCCTTTTTTGGTAGAGAGAACAAGGGCCTTTTTCCCATCGGTAAGTTTTACCTCAATCAATTCGTCGTCCTTTTTTAAGGTAAGGGCAATGATTCCCGTGCGTCTCTGGTGACTATAGGCAGAAACAGGGGTTTTCTTCACTATTCCTTTTTTGGTTACCATCAGAAGAAAGAGCTCCTCGCTATATTCTTTGATGGGAATAACTGCGGTCACTACCTCATCGGCAGTAATATTAAGAAGGTTAATAATTGCCTTTCCCTTTGACTGTCTGCTGGCTTCCGGAATCTGATAGGCGGGAAGCCAATAGACCCGACCTTTATTGCTAAAGAAGAGAATGGTGTCGTGGGTGGAGGCAACAAAGAATTGCTTGATGTAGTCCTCCTCTCTGGTTCCTGCCCCGATAATTCCTCTGCCCCCACGGTGCTGTTTCCGGTAAGTATCCATCAGAACGCGTTTCACATAACCGGAGGCAGAAATCGTAATGACGACGTCCTCCTTGCGCACAAGGTCAATCTCGGAGAAATCCTCAACCGCTCCCACAATCTTTGTCCTACGAGGGTCGCCAAATTTTTTCTTCAAGTCCTTCAACTCATTCTTGATAACCCCGAAAATCTTCTTCTCGCTGGCAAGAATGGACTTTAAATGTTGAATCTCTTTTGTTAACTCCTTGTACTCCTCCTCTATTTTATTTCGCTCCAGTTTAGTCAAACGTGAAAGCGGCATCGCCAAAATACTATCGGTTTGAAGAGAAGAAAGTTTAAAGGTCTTCATCAGGGAGACCTTAGCCACATCCACCGCCGCAGATTTCCTGATAATTTTTATTACCTGGTCAATATGCAAAAGGGCAATCTTCAAACCAAGAAGGATATGGGCACGACGCTCTGCTTTCCTCAACTCAAACTCTGTGCGCCGCCGCACCACTTCTCTTCTGTGCTCTAAATAGTAGTTCAATAATTCCTGAAGAGTAAGAACTCTCGGACGCTTCTTGACTATGGCAAGATTGATAATACCGAAACTGGTACGCAATGTTGTATGTTTATAGAGTTGATTAAGGATGACATCCGGGTTTTCTCCAGCTTTTAGTTCAATGCAGATGCGCATTCCTTTCTTGTCCGACTCATCCCGGATTGTGCTGATTCCTTCAATTTTCTTCTCCTGGGCAAGTTTCGCGATATTCTCAACAAGGGTGCTCTTGTTCACTTCGTAGGGGAGTTCCGTAACGATTAAAGCGGTTCTTCCTCTTTCCAACTCTTCTTCTTTCACCTTGCTCTGTAAAGTAATGATACCCCTTCCGGTGCGGTAGGCATCTAAAATTCCTTTCCTTCCGCAGATAAATCCCCCGGTAGGAAAGTCGGGTCCGGGCAGGTGTCTCATCAACTCCTCCAAAGATGCATCCGGTTTTTCAATTAAAAGAATAATGGCATCGATAACCTCATTAAGGTTATGGGGAGGCATATTGGTTGCCATTCCCACGGCAATGCCTGAGGAACCGTTGAGAAGAAGATTGGGGAGAGAGGACGGAAGAATGGTCGGCTCTAATAACGTACCATCAAAATTGGGAGCAAAATTGACCGTTTCCTTGTCAATGTTCGCAAGAAGAGAAGAAGCAATTGCGGATAATCTTGCTTCGGTATAACGCATCGCTGCAGCACGGTCTCCATCAACCGAGCCAAAATTCCCCTGACCGTCAACAAGAGGATACCTTAAAGAAAAATTCTGGCACATCCTGGTAATGGTATCATAGATAGCCGCATCCCCATGAGGATGATATTTTCCCATTACTTCACCAACGATACGTGCACTTTTTTTATAGGGTTTGCTAGGCGAGACCCCTAATTCGGACATCCCGAAGAGAATCCTCCGGTGCACCGGCTTTAAGCCATCCCTGACATCGGGAAGAGCCCTTCCCACAATGACACTCATCGCATAATCAATGTAGGAAGACCGCATTTCCCGTTCAATCTCTATCGGAGTTACATTTTCCTTAACCTTTATTACCTCTTTCTTCTCTTTCATTGTTTTTTTCTTTAACTTAATCCTTTTTTGTCATTCTTAAAACATCAGGAAGGGCAATCTTTCCTTCCCTCGCTTTTTTCATTCCATCCTCGCGCAGTGTCTCCATTCCCGCTCTTCGCGACGCCTCCTTGATACTTTCGGTGGTGGCTTTTTTCAGGATTAATTCCCTAATCTCATCATTGGGAATCATCAGTTCGAACAATCCCGTTCTTCCCTTATATCCGGTGCCATTGCATTGGTTGCATCCCCTCCCGCGACAGAAGAAAGAATCTCCCCCATCCTCAATCCTCCCCCTTGAAGGGGGAGGAGATAGGTGGGGGTGTAAATTTATCTCTTCAATTATTTCTGATGAGGGCAGATATTCTTTTTTGCAGGAATCACAAAGGGTACGCACCAATGATTGCGAAAGAACGCCAATGACCGAAGAGGCAACTAAAAATGGCTCAACCCCCATATCGATCAGCCGGGTAGCAGCTCCCGGAGCGGTGTTGGTATGTAAAGTAGCGAAAACCAGTTGTCCTGTTTGTGCCACCTGAAAAGAGATGGAGGCGGTTTCCCTATCTCTAATCTCACCAACCATTACTACGTCAGGGTCCTGACGTAAAATGGAACGAAGCCCTGTGGCAAAATCAAAGCCGGCTTTAAGATTAATCTGCGCCTGGACAAGTCCCGAAATATGGTATTCTACAGGGTCCTCAATGGTAATAATATGGATTCGCGCCGATTTAATCTTATTTAAGGAACTATAAAGCGTGGTGCTTTTTCCGCCGCCGGTAGGACCGGCAACCAGAACAATACCATAGGGCTCCTCCAGAATCTTGTTATATCGGGCTAACGTTTCCGGCTGAAACCCCAACTGGTCAAAACCCAAAAGAATATTGCGTTTATCCAGGATTCTAATTGCCATCGCTTCACCAAAGATGGTTGGGTAAGTAGAAATCCTTAAGTTCACCTCTCCACCCTTAACCGTGGCTTTGTAAGCCCCGCTCTGGGGAATACGGCTTTCGGTAATATCCAGATTTGCCAGAACCTTGATTCTGGTGACAATTGCCTGATAAAACTCTTTTGGCGGAGACGGGAAGTTATAAAGAAATCCATTGATCCGGAAACGCAGGGAAACCTCTTCCGCAATCTCCAGATGGATATCAGTAGCCCTCTGTTCCACCGCCTGGGAAAGAACGGAATCAACAATGGCGGTCGCCGAAGAATACTCTGTATCCGAAATCTTCACCTTCGTAAAATCAACTCTTTCTACCATATTTAGCCATAGATGTCATTGCGAACGAAGTGAAGCAATCTCGTGAAGTGAGGGATTGCCACGGCACTTCGTGCCTCGCAATGACACTGCGTGTCATATATCCAGATTCTTTACTTCCAGGGCATGCTGCTCGATAAATTCTCTTCTGGGCGGTATCGCTTCCCCCATCAGAATGGTAAAGATCTCGTCAGCTTTTACAACATCCTCCACAGTAACCTTCAAAAATCTTCGGGATTCAGGATCCATTGTCGTCTTCCAGAGTTGCATGGGGTTCATCTCTCCCAAACCTTTATAGCGCTGAATTGAAAGACCACGCTTACCAAGGACTCTCACCTTCTCCAGAATTTTTAGAGGAGAACATTTTATTGTTTCTTTTTCTTTAGTAATTGTCAAGACCTCTTCCCGCAACTCATCCGCTTCTATCCCCAACTTCTTTAATTTTACCAAAAGTCCCTCTATCTCCTTTGCCTCAAAAATCTCCTGCACCTCGGGACTTTCCCTCTCGGCAGAATTGAAGAGATTCAACTGCTTCTCCATAACTTTAATAAATTTAGCAGTATCCTGGTCATCATAGAAAAAATGCTCTTTTTCTTCCACCTTGATCCACTGACGAGGAAGTTTACCATTTTTCTGATGGGAAAGGTAAAAGAATGGGTCAAGTCCGTGACGCTTCATCCCGAAAAGTAATTCCTTTAAATTCTCTATTACCTTTAAGAGTTCTTCCGTTTCCTTCTCTTTATAGGTAACTCTATTTTTTTTCTTGACCAGGATTTGTTCCTTTCCGAGTTTCAAAAGTATTTTATCCATTGCTTTTTCATCTTCCACGTATTCTTCCGTTTTCCCTTTTTTCACACGGTAAAGCGGCGGCTGGGCAATGAAACAGTATCCCTTCTGAATAATCTCGGGCATCTGGCGATAAAAAAAAGTTAGAAGAAGAGTACGAATATGAGAACCATCAACATCGGCATCGGTCATAATAATAATTTTATGGTAGCGGGCTTTGGAGATGTCAAATTCCTCGCCAATCCCTGCCCCGATTGCAGAAATCATCGTCCGGATTTCATTGTTGGCAAGAACTTTATCCAATCTACTTTTCTCGACATTAATAATTTTACCGCGTAAGGGAAGAATTGCCTGAAATTTCCTGTCCCGCCCCTGTTTTGCACTTCCTCCCGCAGAATCACCCTCTACAAGATATAGTTCTCTGACCTCCGGCTCTTTTGCGGAGCAGTCGGCTAATTTTCCGGGAAGATTTCCTAAATCCAGCCCACCCTTTGACCGGGCAAGGTCTCGCGCTCTCTTAGCCGCATCACGGGCGCGCGCAGCCAACACCGATTTATTAACAATACTACTGGCAATGCTGGGATTTTCTTCCAGAAAAGCGCTGAGTTGAGAAAACATTGCTGTCTCTACTACCGATTTCACAATGCTGTTACCCAGTTTGGTTTTTGTCTGCCCCTCAAATTGAGGGTCAGCAAGTTTTACGCTTAAGACCGCAACCAAACCCTCGCGGGCATCATCACCGGAAATAGAACCCTTATCCAGAAGTCCATAATTTTTGGCATAGTCGTTCATCGCCCTGGTAAGTGCGGTTTTGAACCCCGAAAGATGAGTTCCTCCTTCCCGAGTATTAATCGTATTGGCAAAGGTAAAGATGTTCTCGCTATAACCATCATTATATTGCATGGCACATTCCACACCAACCCCCTTTTCTTCTTTATCAAAATAAAATGGTTCAGGAAAGAGAACGTTTTTGTTTTTATTAAGATGTAGAATAAAGGACTTGATTCCTCCTTCATAGTGAAAGGTCTCATCCTGATGGTTCCTCTCATCCTTAAAATTAATGATGAGACCGCTATTCAAAAAGGCAAGTTCGCGGAGACGGTTGGAGAGAATATTGACATCAAATTCCATCTTCTCAAAGATTTTCCTGTCCGGCTTAAAAGTTACTTCGGTTCCGGTACGTTTGGTTTTTCCAATTGTGGTTAATTTTGAGACAACCGCACCCCGTTCATACCGCTGATGATAGGTCTTACCTTCTCTTCTGACCTTTACCTCCAGCCATTCGCTGAGAGCATTGACCACTGAGACCCCCACTCCATGCAGTCCCCCGGAAACCTTATAGGTACGACTATCAAACTTTCCCCCGGCATGCAAAAGCGTCATTACTACTTCTAAAGCGGGTTTCTTCTCCGTCTTGTGCAAATCCACAGGAATCCCCCGACCATCATCAATGACGGTAACGCTATTATCGGGATGAACGATGACGGAGATATTCTTGCAGTAACCAGCCATCGCTTCGTCAATGGAGTTATCCACAACCTCATAGACAAGGTGATGAAGCCCGCTTACGGCAGTATCACCGATATACATCGCCGGCCGTTTCCGGACGGCCTCGATACCGCCTAAAACCTGAATGTTTGTCGCATCGTATTTCTTCGCCATTTTCCTTCCTTTTTTTTATAAAAAAACAACTCCCTACCCCCTATGTTTAATCAAAATATTATATAATATTCCCCTCTCCTTGTCAACTACAAGGAGGATGAAGTATAATAGGCAAGGAAATGAAAAAAATTTTTATTATTACCGGAGATATCTCGGGAGATATGCACGGCGCTTTTTTAGCAAAATCCCTGCTAAAAAAAGAACCTCGCTTACAGATTCTTGGCATGGGCGGAGAAAGGATGAAAGCCGCAGGAATAAAGGTTCTCTTCGACCTTACCAAGTTTTCCCTGATGGGATTCGTTGAAGTCGTCCGGCACATCTTCCTCTTTCGCAGAGTTCTTTACCGACTCATTGATAAAATCAGGACTGAGCAACCCGATGCAATTGTTTTTATCGATTACCCTGGCTTTAACCTGCGGCTCGCCGAAAAAATCAAGCCACTTTCGATTTCTCTTATTTACTATATCAGCCCCCAGGTCTGGGCCTGGGGAAAAAACCGCCTTAAAAAAATTGCCTCACTCTTTTCCAAAATGATTGTCATTTTGCCTTTTGAAAAGGAGATTTACGAAAAGGAAGGACTACCTACTTTTTTTGTGGGACATCCTCTGTTGGACGTCGTGAAAACCGGGAACTGTAGGGGTCGGATTTATCCGACCCGAAAAGACGGACTTGATAAATCAAGCCCCTACAGAGGAAATCCCCTGATAGCCATTCTTCCTGGCAGCCGCTCCTGTGAAGTCAAAAGATTGCTACCGGTGATGGTAAAATTAGCACAACTAATTAAAGAAAAAAAACCTGAGACCCAATTTGTTATTTTAGCCGCCAGTTCTTTAATGGAAAAGGAGATAGAAAAAATTTTGAGGTCAAAGAAAATTTTTCTTAAGGTAACCCAGGAGAAAAAATATGAGTTGATTAAAAGCAGCGCTCTCGTTCTCACCGCCTCAGGCACCGCCACCGTAGAGATTGCAATCCTGGAGCGACCGATGATTATTCTCTACAAGGTCTCGTCCTTTGCCTATCCTTTCCTTAAAAAAATGGTTAAACTCCCCTATATCGGGATGGTCAACATTATCGCCAAAAAGAAAATAGTCCCCGAATTTATCCAGGGAAGAGCCAATGCAGAAAGAATTTTGCCAACTGCACTTGCCTTGCTTGAACAAAGAGAAAAAAGAGAAAAGATGAGCGACCAATTAAGGCAGGTAAAAAAATCTCTCGGCAACCCCGGGGCAGCCGACCGCGCTGCAGAAATTATCCTGAAATCCGTAACCACGGATGAACACGGATAAAGAATTCACCACAGAGACACGGAGAGTACGGAAAACTACAAAGAAGACAATTATGAATTTTCAATTACTAATATAAGGATTAAATTATATATTTACTTTCCTGTGTTCTTCTCTCTGTGTCCTCCGTGTCTCCGTGGTAAAGTATTTTGTAGTTATTTGTGTTAATCTGTGGTTAAAAAATTATGTTTAAAGAATATCTGAAATTAAGAAAATGGGTTAAACTGCATCTCTCCTACTTTTATCTCGGTCTTTTCTTTATGGTGCTTTCTACCATCTTTAACGTTATCTCGCTGACATCTATCTGTCCTTTGATTGATCAGGTCTTTTCCAAAAAGGAAATTATTCTGCAGAAAAATTTGCCTCCTTTTCTACTGACGAAAGCGGAAAGATTGGTAAAATTGCTTAATTCCCTTCCCCCAATTGTCATTCTGAAATGGCTTTTATTAATTGTATCTCTTGTCATTTTGCTCAAAGGCGTGAGCGGTTTCTGTCAGGTTTATTTTATGCGGCATTTTGGTCAAAGGACAATCACCGACCTGCGCAATAAAATTTACGGGCATCTCCAGGTTCTCTCTCTTGATTTTTTTCATAAAGGACGGTTAGGAGAATTAATGGCAAGAATTACCTACGACGTGGGGCTCTTAGAGGTTGCTATTTCCGAGGCAATACCAAACCTTATCTTTAAATTTCTGACGGTCATTATTTATCTCTTTATTCTCTTTTTCATCTCCTGGAAATTGGCTCTTTTCTCCCTTTTCATCTTACCAATGCTTTCTTTTCCCATCTTAAGGATTGGGAAACATCTGCGCAAAATTGCCCTTTTACTACAGGAGAAGATGGCAGACATAACCTCAATTTTACAGGAGAAGATCGGAAGTATTCAGATTATCAAGGCATTCACTAATGAAGAGCGGGAAAGAAAAAATTTCAACCGGGAGAGTGAAAGATTCTTCTGTTTGATGCTCAAACAAATAAAAAAGGTTGCCATTCTTCCTCCTTTAACCGAATTTGTTGGCGCTGGTGGTGGTGCCCTCCTCATATATTTTGGAGGAAAAGAGGTTTTAGCCGGTCGACTCTCCACCGGGGTTTTTCTGCTTTTCCTCATTGCACTTTTCTCCATTATCAGCCCGATTAAAGGAATCGCTTCCGCAAATGCCAGGATTCAGGCCGGAAATTCCGTGCTTCCCCGAATCTTCAAAATCCTGCAGGAGAAAAATGAAGTAGACGAAAAGGAAGACGCAAAGGACTTGGACGGAATAAGGGAGAAAATAGAATTTTCCCATCTCTCCTTTTCTTATCAGAAAAAAAAGATTTTCAAGGATATTAATCTCAGGATAAAAGCGGGAGAGACCCTGGGTATTGTGGGCGGTTCCGGAGTAGGAAAAACAACCTTAATCAACCTGTTATTACGTTTCTATGACCCGACAGAGGGCGCTATTTTAATCGATGGGGAGGACATTAAAAACTTTAAACTAAGGTCACTGCGCGAGAAAATAGGTCTGGTTACCCAGGAGCCAATTCTGTTTAATGATACTATTAGAAACAATATTGCCTACGGGAAACCTGAAGCAACCGGGGAAGAAATTAAAGAGGCGGCTCGGGTTGCGAACATTCATCACTTTATCGAAGGTTTGGAGAATGGTTATGGGACAGTTATCGGAGAAAGAGGTGCAACACTCTCCGGGGGAGAGAAGCAAAGAATTGCCATTGCCCGGGCAATTCTCAAGGACCCGCCCATTCTGATTCTTGATGAGGCAACCAGCAATCTGGATTCTGCGAGCGAAAAATTAGTGCAGGAGGCATTAAACAGGATAATGAAGAAAAGAACCTCTTTTGTCATTGCTCATCGTCTCTCCACCATCAGAGAAGCCAACTTAATCGTTGTGCTCAAGGACGGAAGGATTGCCGAACAGGGCACGCACCGTGAACTCGTCGCTCAAAAAGGCCTTTACTACCACTTCTGCCAACTACAAGGAAAATAAATTCGCCTGATATACATCTGATGTAACTCAAATAGAATTTTTTACTGCAGATATAAATTTTTGTAAATATGGTTCGCTGTTCTGAATAAAATTAGAAATTTTTTTCCATTTAATATCTAAATACTCATGTGTAATAATATTTCTTAGTTTGGTCCAACGTTCGAACTTACCTACAAACTCATTAGGAAGTTTTAATATCTGAGATGCTTTAACAACAGATTCCCGATAAGTTTCCGGAATTAATTTTTTCCTACTACTCATAATAATTTTGGAAATATCAACTATTGCAATCACAATATTTTCCAACCATTTCTCTACTTCATGCCTCTTTAAAATTTTATTTCCGTATTCTTCCTGGGTAAAATTTGAAAAATAAGAATAAAGTCCCATTTCTTTTTCAAGAAAATCTATTGTTTTAATCAGTCGTTCTTTATCCTGGAGAGTTAAAGATAGAGACCTTTGACTAATTGCATAATAATCCAGAACAAAATTATAATACTTTTCTGCCTCTCTTGTCACCAAAAGCATAAATTCTAAATAAAGTTTGCGATCTTTTATTACCAGGGGTAAGCCCCTTAGAGCTGAGGCGGCAATATTTGCCGGCACTCTATTCAAAATAATTAAATCGACATTATCGGTTTGTAAAATATCTATTAAATCTCCCCAAACCTTATCTTCCTCTGAATATTCTCTGTTCTGTTCTTCCCACTCTATTATTCCATGTAATTTAGTATTCTCAGAACTTAAAGGGTCTTCCTTTTTTGGTCTAAAATAGACGGCAACATCCCAATCGGACATCTTGGTACATTTAGTTTTTATTTGAGAACCAAAGACAAAAGCCATCAAGATTTCCTTTTGATTTTCAAAATATTTTTTTAGTGTTTTAATTTTAAGTTTGTTCATTACTTTTTTAATATTATCATCTATTAAGACCTCCAACAAATTATATTTCTCTATAATTCTCAAAAATTGCTTTACTTGATAGGGTTCAGCGTAGAATCCAAACATCTCTGCAGTTTTACAAATCTCTCCAAACCTAACATTTTTAGGATTTCTTTTGAACTCTTCATACTTTTCTTTCCTCTTCGTCTATTCTATCTTTTGGAATCACAACTTTTTTATTATACCATTTATGCTCCACTTTTGTCAAAAAAATGATACTACGGGAATGCCTGTCATTGTCTTTAATCCTGGAGATACATTCATTATTGACTTGATGGCATTGACGATGATGGCGCAGGTAGCAACGTCTCCGTTAATTCCTCCGACAATGGTTGAGGTTATCTCCGGAGTTCCCTTAATTTCAATAGTATCCCGGGGGTTTTTCTCACCAATGGCGGCGCGGAAGAGAAGCGTAATTTTCTCCTTACCATTGACATAACCTTTACCTATCTGCTGAACCCCAGCAACAATCTCTCCCCCCTCCTCAATCCTCCCCGCGAGAGGGGAGGAAGGAAAAGATTCAGTCCTCCCCCTTGATGGGGGAGGAAGTAGGTGGGGGTGGAATCCTGACTTAGCCATTATCGGTGTGAGAATATCCTCTGTTTTATCAAGTTTCCAGCCCATTCTCCGGGCAATCATCTGAATGGATTCCCTCAAACCAACGTGCCGCAAAGTTCCTGTTTTTCTCTTTTCTTCGAATTCATCCAGAGAAAGTCCGGCACCAATCTTTTTTTGAAAAGGAATTCTTCTAATGGAAGCATCCTGGATTCTTGAGACCTTAATGCTTCGGACCTCCCGGCACACACCGGTAAGGGCAATCGGCAGGAAATCCATCAGAAAACCGGGGTTGACTCCGGTTGCCAGAATAGAGATGCCATACTTTTGAGCAATCTCATCTAATCTTCGGGCAACTTCTGGTTGGGTATCCCAGGGGAATACAAGTTCCTCGCAGGTGGAAACAACATTAATCCCATATTTTGCTATTTCTTCAATCTGGGGAACTATTCTTTGTAAACTTGAGACCGTGGCTAATAGAGCAACATCGGGCTTATTCTTTTTAATTGCTGACTTCATATCTGGGAAAACTTTTATTCCCAAATCCTTGTTAAGTCCACAGAGTTCGCTTAAGTTCCTTCCTGCTTTATCCTCTGCCGGGTCTACCGCAGCAACAATTTCAAGACCACCTCTTTCAACAAGATAGTTGACAATTTTTTGGCCGACTGGTCCTAAACCTACCTGGATTATTTTTATTTGTTTCATAGAGAGTATGGGGTCAAATCTTGACATTTGACAAAAAAAAGGAACTTTGTAGGGGTCGGATTTATCCGACCCGCGGGCTTGATAAATCAAGCCCCTACAATAAGCAGAGTAAACTCTGCTACTACAACATAGTTATCGTTTATGTTATTTTATTTGCAGTATCGGTGTTCATCTGTGTTAATCTGTGGTTACATAATTTAATTTTCTTTGCTTTTCCAGAGTTTGTATTCAGCGGAATCAAGAAGTGCTTGTAAACTGGCTTCAATGATATTTTCGGAGAGTCCCACCGTCCCCCAGGTTTCTTTCTTGTCGGAACTCTGCACTAAGACCCTGACCTTGGCTGCAGCCCCGGCTTCAGGATTCAAGACCCTGACCTTATAATCAACAAGGCGCAGGTTGGAAAGCACCGGATAAAACTTCGCTAAACCTTTACGCAAGGCGGTATTCAGAGCATCAACCGGACCATCCCCCTCCGCCACCGTATATTCCGTTTTATTTCCAACTTTTAGTTTAAGCGTCGCCTCAGAAATAATTTTTCCGTTCTTTTTCTCGATAATAACCCGAAAGCCAACCAGATTAAAGAATTTTTTGTAATCCCCTGACATTCTGCGCACCAGAAGATTAAAGGAGGCATCTGCGGCTTCAAATTGATAACCCTCCTTTTCCAGAGTTCCCAGAGCTCCCACCACCTCTTTGACCTTGTCTTTTGATTGTTTTATCCCAAATTTTTCCAACTTGTAAAGAACGTTGCTTTTACCGGAAAGCTCCGAAACAAGAATTCTTCTTTCGTTCCCTACCAGAGAGGGCTCGATATGCTCATAACTTTTGGGATTTTTGCTAATGGCATCAACGTGCACCCCTCCTTTATGGGCAAAGGCGCTTCTTCCCACAAATGGTTGATTACTCCGGGGAATGAGATTAGCCAGTTCATTGACGTAACGGGAAATACGAGTCAGGTTTTTTAATTGCTCTTTGGCTAAAATCTGTTTTTTTAATTTGAGTTGCAAAATGGGTAAAATGACACAGAGGTCGGGATTACCACATCTCTCCCCGAAACCATTGATTGTCCCCTGAACCTGAATTACTCCTGCCTGGACAGCGAGAATAGAATTGGCTACCGCCATTCCCGAATCATTATGGGTATGAATTCCCAGAGGGGTTTTAATTTTATTCTTTACCTTTTTTATAATTTTTTGCAGTTCCCCGGGTAGAATTCCGCCGTTGGTATCACAAAGAATAATCCTTTCCGCACCCGCCTTTTCAGCAACAAGAATGGTTTTTAAGGCATAATCAGGATTTGCTTGATAGCCGTCAAAAAAGTGCTCGGCATCATAGAAAACCCTGCGGTTATTTTTCTTTAGATATCTAATTGAGTCCTCGATAATTCTGAGATTTTCGTCCAGGGAGATGCGCAGAACGTCTCTTGTATGTAAATCCCAACTTTTACCGAAAATCGTGATAATCTCTGTTTCGGTAGCAAGAAGCGCCTTAAGATTCTGGTCATCTTTAGCGGAATTTTTGGCTCGGCAGGTGCTGCCAAAAGCAACAACCTTGCCATTTTTTAGTCCTTCCTTTTTGACTTCTTTAAAAAAGGCAACGTCCTTGGGATTAGAACCAGGCCATCCCCCTTCGATGAAGTCAATCCCGAGCCCATCAAGTTGCTGAACGATTTTTATCTTCTCATTCAGGGAAAAGGAGATGTCTTCTCCCTGCGTTCCATCGCGCAAGGTCGTATCATAAATTTCTATTTTTTTCATCCCACAAACTCCTTATGCACCACTTTCAAAGCCCTTTTCCCATCCTTACGGCGGATAATGGTACAAATTTTAATCTCCGAGGTAGTAATCATTTTAATGTTGATTTTGTTTTTGGCTAAAACGGAAAACATCCTTGCGGCAACCCCGGGATGACTGGTCATTCCCAAACCAATAATAGAAACCCGGGCAATGTCATCATCAAAACTTACCTTTCCTGCGACAATCTCTTGGGCAACTTTTCTTGTAATCTTAACCGTTCTTTCCAAGTCCTCGTCAGAGACGGTAAAGGAAAGGTCGGTATAGCCATCTTTGCTTACATTCTGGACAATCATATCAACGTTAATTCCACCTTTAGCAATGGGGGCAAAAATCCTGGATGCAATTCCTGGCCTGTCCAGAACGCGGAAGATAGAGATCTTTGCTTCCTTTTCATTCAATGCAACGTTTGTGACCGAAGGCGCCTCTACGAATTTCCCGGCAAATTTTGTTGGTAGGGAAGCAATGATTGTGCCTTTTCCCTTTGCAAAACTTGAGCGGATAGAAAGAGGAATTCCGGATTTTTTTGCCAATTCTATTGCCCTACCTTGCATTACCCGGGCACCACACCCGGCCATCGTCAACACCTCATCATAGGAAATTTGAGAAATTTTCCTGGCGCCATCCACCGCAGAAGGGTCAGCGGTATAAATACCTTTAACGTCGGAGAAAATTTCACATCTTTCAGCATCCAGCGCTTTCGCCAAGGCGACCGCCGAAAGGTCTGAGGCGCCCCGACCAAGTGTCGTAACCTCTCCTTCCTTACTTACCCCTTGAAATCCGGCAACAATAACTATTTTTCCTTTTTTAAGTTCCTTCTTGATACGAACTGTATCCAGGGAATAAATTTTTGCTTTGGTATACACCTTGTCGGTAATAATACCCGCTTCTCCCCCGCTAAGAGAGACAGCCGATTGTCCCAGGGAATTAAGCGCAAGTGCAAGTAAACTGCTGGAAACTCTCTCCCCGGTAGACAAAAGATTATCCAATTCTCGTCCCTCCCGGGATTTCCCTACCGCATTTGCCAGATTAATCAATTTATCGGTCGTTCCTCCCATTGCGGAAACGACTACCACCAAAGAGGTTCCTTTTCTTCTTCTGCGGAATGCGGCTATTTTTTGAGCAACCTTTTTTATTTTCTCTGCAGTTGCCAAAGAAGAGCCCCCGTATTTCTGAACGATAATTTTCATATTTTTATTTAGCCACGAATGCACACGAATAGACACGAATAATAAAGATTATAAAATGTAGTAGCAAAGCTTGCTTTGCTTATGTCGAGCAAGCTCGACTACTACTATATAATCTTAGAATATTTAGTTTCTTTGGTGTTCATTCG
>SDBU01001883.1_pt1 | contig 28928 bp, 31 predicted proteins | sample 2277071 | NCBI WGS metagenome assembly SDBU01 (sample SAMN10397929, study PRJNA504765) | marine sediment metagenome | isolation source: marine sediment core GS08_GC12, 126 cmbsf | place: Arctic Ocean: Gakkel Ridge, Loki's castle | collected 2008 | reverse complement strand
GTATAAAAAGATGGGGAAAGATTAAACTCTATCATTTATCAGATATAAAAACTTCTCATTATTTTGTAGAAGAATATGCTGGAACAAAAACATGGGTATTTGGTGTTGATGGCGATGAAATATATGATAGTAGAGGTCTGTCCCTTTTAAGAGAGGATATAAAAAAGGGAAAATATGAAGATGTGTGGAGGATAAGAGGTATATTTTTTCACTCTATAAAAATAGATAAAGAAAAGAAGATAGCCAAAGGATATCTTGGTCCTCCAAGTAAAGATCCCAACAAGCTGTGGAATTTTAAAATGTTAAAATCATGGAAGAGTAATAATACAGATGCTCTTTTTCATTGTCAAACGAGAAAATTTAAAAAAAAGAAGTTAAAAGTTTTTTGTTTTTTTGGAAAAGAGGGAAGATTTTCTTCTAAAAAATATCTTAGGGTGTTAGAAGGAAAGCATTTTTTCAAAAATTTAAAATGGGAGAATTGTCCCCTTCGTTGTTTGCATGTTCGAATGCTTAGAAGATCAAGTATAGAAGAAAAAGGAAAAAAAATATATAAAAGATTAAATATGACGGACAAGATAGATGAACCTGTAATGAAAGTCAATCCAAGATTAAAATATAGGATAGGAAATATGGTTGAAAAAAATGTGGATAATTTTTTTATAGGTGAGTGTAAATGATTGTAAAACCAACGATCTTTAAAACTTTAGTTGCTGTGAGAAATGGAAAGATAGAAAAAATACCTAATATGGTGTTAAGAAAGCCATTAGAAAAAAAAGAGCAAGATAAAAAAATAAGGAAAAATTCAATTTGTATAGTATGTACCTATTTATTTAACGAAAATAGATTAGAATGGTCAAAAAATATAAAAGCTATTTGTCATCCGTTCAGAGATACTAGTATTTTCCCAGAAAATTTGAAAACTTTTCTTTTTTCTGAATCAGATTTTTGTGATAAGATAATTAGTCCTGTTGAGTATAAAATGGAAGGATGGAAGGAAAAACAATATGATTTTGTTTATTTTACTATAAATACTACTCACGGCATAAAAAATAAAGGTTTATATCTTCTTCCCCTTATAGATCGTGTTGCGGGGGATCTAGGTCTTAAAGGAATAGTTGTTAATTATAGAACGAAAGAAATAAAAACTAAATACAAGGGGGATTTTCTTGCTGCTTATAAAAAAATGCAAAAGGAATGGAAAAAAATAAAAAATATTAAAATTATAAATAAAAAATATTCCACTAAAGAAGTTTGTGCCATTATGCTTAGTTCTAAATTTGTGTTATATCCCAATACAGCAGATGCTAGTCCCAGATTGCTCACAGAAGCTATTATAAGAGGAAGGCCAGTTGTTGTTAATTCTGCTATCTATGGAGGTTGGAAATACATAAACAGAGCAACTGGTAGGTTTTTTGATGCTCCCTCTATTAGAGAGTTCGTGAAAGGAAAATATAATAAAGATTACAAGAAAAATTTGAAGAATGCAATGGTAAAAGCTTTAAATATAGATTCATCTAAAGTGGCTAGTAGTTTTTATAAGGAATATGGTTTTTTAAATGCTTCTAAAAAACTTGCACATATTTTTAACGAAGTAAATGGAACGGATTATGAAGCCATTGCATTTGAAGAATGGAAAAAATCGTTAAAGAAAAAGTTCGGATTATAGGGAATATAGAATGCCTTCTCATATTACATATAAACAATTGTTGGAATTAACTTCTTATGGTATTTTTGCTATGAATTTTAAAGGCATCTCTGTATATGACGAGAGATTGTCAAAGTGTAAAAAAATTGAAAAAGCTATATATAAAGGTCTTTATACTGGTTCTCCTGGTAGAGATATCTATTTTATGTTACCTTATTTAACTGATGATCAAATGAAAGAACTTGTTAGGGAAATATCAAAAAGTTTTCCTAACATTCCTCCTGGAAACCATGTTAATATAGCTATGTTCGTCCGTTTTATTTATGGGCAATTCGAAAAAGAAGGAATATTGAGATCTAAAAAAGATTTTAAAAGGATGGAAAAAGAGAAGTTAGATTGGAAGTTATCTAGAAAGTTTCTTGGATTTTTATATAAGGAACTAGAAAAAATAAATAATTATTATGGGTTAACTATGTTATGTGAGATGGAAGGACACAGATTGGGAGATGAAGCGATAATAAATAAAGATAAAGATAAATTGAAAGAAATGGAAAGGATGTATAATAAATCTGTTAAATTCGCCTGTAAGTGTGAAAGTTATAAACAATTTTTTACTCCTTATTACTGGTCTGCAAAATATTTTGAGAAATTTGGGGAGGAAAAAAAATCTATAAGGTATTATAAATTAACAATAGAACAAGCGGAAAAATATTGTCCTGATGCTAGAGATGGATATGTTTACAAGTTAGCCGAGGCTGCTAAATATCTTAAAGACAAAGACAAAGAAGGTTGGAAAGTAATTTGCGAAATGTATAAAAATAAATCTGAGAAGAAATGTATTAAGAGGCTTTTTAATGAAATGAATATACTTATAAAGGATTTGAAAAATAAATAAAATGCATGGACACATTACATATGAAGAATTGTTGGAAATAACTTCGTGGGGAATATTTTCTATGAATATGAAGGGTATACAGGTCACTGATAAAAGGTTAAAACCTTGTCTGCCAAAAAAAATTAAAAATGCTCTTCACGAAGGGATATATACAGGCTCTCCAGGAAAAGATATTTATTTAATGCTTCCTTATTTAAGTAGTGAACGAATGCAAGAAGTTGCTTTCCTTTTGTCTAAAAATTTTCCTAAAGTCCCACCGTCTAACCATGTCAATGTTGCTGCTTGTGTTAGATTTATTTATGGACAATTCGAGAAACAAGGGATACTGAGATCTAAAAAAGATTTTGAGAGAATGAAAAAAGAAAAACTGAATTGGGATCTTCCCAGAAAGTTTTTAAAATTCTTGTATAAAGAATTGGAAAATAGCAATAATTTTTATGGTTTAAATATATTATATGAGATGGAAGCACACAGATTGGGGGACGAGGCAGTATTGTATAAAAGTAAAGAAAAATTAAAAGAAATGGAAAAGACTTATGATAAGGCGATAGAATCTGCGTATAAATGTAAGAGTTACAAACATATGTTTTCTCTATATTATTGGGCTGGAAGATATTTCGCTGAGTTTGGAGAATCTAAAAAAACAATAAAATATTATAAAATGGCTATTTTAAAATCTTGTAAATATTATCATAAATATTATCCAGTTGGAGATAGCTACTATTGCAAAAGATTATTAAATTCCCTTTCTTATATAAAGAAAAATGATACTAAAAATTGGGATAGCTTCCATAAAAAATATAAAAACAAAATTAAAAGTGATAAACTTAAGCGTGTCTTTGAGAAAATAAGGAAAAAATAATGAGAAATACGTTAGATTTTTATAGCAAGATATATACTCCTCTTTTTGACAAGAACTATACTAAATCTCTTAATCGTGCTGGTGTAGCTTTAGAAAAATTTGAAATATTTATGAAAAAAAATGACATAAAAATAGAAAATATGATTGATGTAGGTTGTGCATGGGGAAAAACTCTTAAATATTGGAAAAAAAATAACGTTCCTGTTACTGGAGTGGATGTTTGTAAAAAGATAGTACTTAAAAACAGAGGAAAGGGGCATGATTGTCATTTGGCTTCTGCTACTGATTTATCTATGTTTAAGGATAAACAGTTCGATTTATATATGGCTACAGATGTCTATGAACACCTGAGAGCTAAGGATTTACCCCATGCTATCGAGGAGGCTAAGAGAATAACTAGAAGATATTTTTTGATTAGACCTCAGCCCGTTTTAGATAAAAGAGGAAGGGTAAACAAAAAGAAAGCATTACATCTGACAGTGTGGGATCTTGACAAATGGCAAAAGTTTTTCGAAGACCACGGATTAAGATGTATAAAAATCGGAAAAGATGGAGAGACAGTTTATAAAAATGTTTTTTTAATGTCGATTAACAATAATAAGACAGACTAAATTCAAAAAGGATATAAAATAATGAATGAATCTATAATGGAAAAAATTGATAAGCATACTCATATCCCAAAGGAAAAGATAGTTTTGCACCCTCCTTTTCCTGATGCTATCAAGATAGAAATTACAGGAAGATGTAATTATAATTGTTCTTTTTGTGCTCAAAAGAGTTCTTTAAGAAAGATAGGAGATATAGATAGAAATTTTCTATATCGTATTCTTTGGGAAGCAAAATCTGTAGGAGTTAAAGAGATAGGTATGTTCTTGCTAGGAGAATCCTTCTTAGTTAAAGAATTAGCAGAATATATCAAATATGCTAAGAAAGTAGTGGGAATTGAATATGTCTTCATAACTACTAATGGTTTTCTTTGTACTCCGGATAGACTTGCCTCTGTTATAGAGGCAGGACTAGATAGCATAAAATTTTCTATCAATGCAGGTACTAAAGAAAGATATAAAGAGATGCACGGAGTGGATGCTTTTGATAGAGTTATTTCTAATATCAAATGGTTGCGATGTTATCTAGATAATAATAACATAAGGAGTTTGAGAACTTGTGTTAGTTCTATTTTTATAGATAAATATAAAGAAGAATTAGATAATCTTCAAAGTATTGTTAGTTGTTATGTAGATGATTTTTATTTTCTTCCATTATATAACCAGGCTGGTCATATTGGAGGAGGAGAGTATACTAAGATCATTGGAAATCCTGGTAGGTATGAGAATATGGTTCAACCAGTTCCTTGCTGGGCACTATTTAATGCTGCTAAAATAACTTGGAATGGATGGTTAACGGCATGTTGTTTTGATCACGATGAAAAATTTGAAATAGCTGATCTCAATAAAATATCTTTGTTGGAAGCTTGGCATAATGATAAATTTGTTAATATGCGTAGAGAACATTTGGATAAAACTTTGAACAAAGAATCATTGTGTGCTAAGTGTTTAGATATTAAAGACAAAAAATAACATGAAATATTATATAGATCTTGGAACTTATGATGGAAAGCTTTTGAAGAAATCTATTTCTATTTTTTCTGATTTTGATATTTATATAGGTTTTGAACCCGTCCCGAAATTATATAAAAAAACTCTAAAAAGATTTAGAGATAATCCTAGTGTTTTTATTATAAATTCGGCAGTAAGTACTTTTGATGGAAAAAATATAAAATTTTATATGGATCACGAAACAAGAGATTTAGGAAGGGGTTCTACCTTACTCGAGGACAAAAAAATAAAAAACAAATCAACTAAAAAAAGAATTATTTATGTTAATACAATAAATTTTTCACAATATATAATAGATAATTTTAAGAAAGATGATTATATAATATTAAAAATAGATATAGAGGGAAAAGAATATGATATTCTTGAACATATGATAAAAACTGGGGCAATTGAATATATAGACAATCTTTATTGCGAATGGCATTATAAAAAGATGAAAAGTTATAGAAAAAATAAGAATAAGTGTAAAGAAATACATCATGGCATAGTCTCTCAATTGAATAAATTAGGATTTTCTCTAACTGGCAAGAATATTAATGATGAATTTTCTCGATTGGGAAGACGTGTTGTCTAGAAAATATTACTGTATCATAAAAAGAAGCGGGTAGCTATGAGAATCCTGTATATTTACAGAGACTATAAGGGTAGGAGAAAACTTTATGGCAATATGATGGAAAAATGTGGACATAGGGTAAAATATTTAAGAATTTTGGAGAAAAGAATAAAAAACCAAGTAAGAAAAGAACACATTCAAAAGTATAAACCAGATCTTATTTTTATTTATACTCCATACTATATTACATATAAAGTTATTTCTGACGAAGCTATTAACTATATAAAATCTAAAAATATACCTATTGCTTTATATGCGACTTTTGATCCAGAGTTTCCTTATCCAGAACAAATGGATACGTGGAAAAAAATAGATTTTCTCTTTGTCCAACATAAAGGTTTTTCTAAATTTTTGAAGAAAGAAGGACTAAATGCCCACTATATGCCTTTGGCATTTCATCCTAGTCAGTATTATAAAACTATATCTTCTTCTAAGAAATATAATGTTTCTTTTATGGGAGGTGCTCTTAGAAGAGTTGACCCCTCTAAAGACAAAAGGGCGATTTTTATTCAAAGTCTAAGAAAAACAAAAGGACTTGGCGTGTATGGGGAAACTCTTGGTAAGAGGTTGAAAGGAATAAAAGTTTATAATTATAGAGGACATGATATACAAAGAAAAGTATATGGAAAAACTAAAATTAATCTGGATCTTCCTTTTATAGATTGTAAAAGTAAATTTTATATGAATATGTATCATTTTAAAAATAGATTTTTTGAAGTTCCAGCAACAGAAAACTTCCTGTTATGTTTAAAGCATCCTGACTTTACAGAGATTTTTAATGAAGATATGGTTGGGTACTACGACAATAATGTAGAATCTTTAAAGGAGAGTATTAACAAATATTTAAAAGATAAGAAGACAAGAATAAAAATGGCCGAAAGAGCTTACAAAGAAGTTCATCAAAAACATACTTTTTTACACAGATTTAAAAAAATGTTTAAAATTATAGATTCATAGGTAATTATAATAGCTGGAACCAGACCCAATCTGGTTCTTTGGGACGGTAAAGCTTCGGATAGAATAATAGAAATTCTAGTTGGATATTTATGGAGAACTTATGGGATTAAATAGAGTTCAATGGAAATTTACGGAGAAACACTTTTTGTCTCTTTTAAAGGGGGACTATAAGGGTAAGAAGATTTTAGAGCTTGGTTGTCAAGAATTAAAATATATCCCTTTAAAGAAAAAAATAAAGCAGAAAGGAAAGAAAAAATACTCTGCCAAATCTTTTTTTAAGTATCTAGGATTTAAGTGTGTCTCTGTCGATAGAATAAAATGTTTTGCCTCTACTTATCTTGACTTAAGAAAACCAATTCCTGATAAATATATAAATAAATTTGATGTTATATTAAATTATGGGACAACCGAACATATCTGGCCTCGTAAATATCAATATGAATGTTTTGAGAATATACATAAATCTGCTAAGGTCGGTGGAATCTTTATTCATATTGTCCCTACAAAGAGAAAAGATCCTGGACATTCCAGGATATGTTATTGTGAAAAGTTTTTTTATACATTAGCAAAACTAAATAATTACAAAATTGTAGAGATTAATGATGGATTAGGAGATTTGATTGGATCTTGTCTTATTAAAATAAAAGACAATAATTTTACCGAAGATAGAAATAAATTTTTTAAAAATATCATCAAGATAGAAAAAAACAAATTTATGAAACACACAAGAAAGTCTTTTCGATAAGGATAATTATGTCGTTAATAAGCGTTATAGTCCCTTTGTATAATTATGAGTTATATATAAAATATTGCATAAAATCAATTCTTAACCAAACGTACACTGATTTCGAATTGATAGTCGTAGATGATTGTTCTAGAGACAAGTCTTATTTAAAGGCTAAAGAATATGAGAAAAAAGATGGGAGAGTAAAGATTATAAGGCTTCATAAGAACTGTGGTTACTCTAAGGCTAAGAATGAAGGAATAATTTTGTCCAAGGGAAAATATATTGTTACTTTAGATGCTGATGACATGATGACGAAAAATTCTTTAGAAATAAGACTAAAAGCAGCTACTAAAAAGAGTTTCCCTTTTGTATATGCTGATGCTATTATGGTTAAAAACGATATGACTTTAAATAGTTGTTATAAAATAAATATTAAAAAGATAAATAAAAAAAGAACGCAAAATGTTATTTACGATCCTTCTAAGGGTTTGTACCATATTCATGCTCAAAGTATTATGATAGATAGAGAGGTCTTTAAGAAATATGGCTTATTTGACGAAAAACTTAGATCTAGATCTGATCGTGAAATGTGGTGGAGATTATTTGGGAAGGATAGTTCAGAAAAACCTAAAATCTCTTCTTATTATATTAATGAACCTGTTGCTTATTATAGATATCATAGAAATTCTATGTGGAGAAAAAGAAAAAGAAATAAAACCCTTAATAATATGGTTATAAAAAAATCTGAGAAAGCTTATAAAATGAGAAAGAGGGATGGAATTACCAAAGAAAATACTAGATTTTTAGAAGATTAATATGACAAAAAAATACACAAATCTATTAGAATATAACAAAAGTATTTATAGTACGATAGGTAACGATGGTATCATAGAAGAGATTTTTAAAAAAATGGGTGTAGAAAAGGGATTTTTTGTGGAATTTGGAGCATGGGACGGTATCAAGGAAAGTAACACAAGGAATTTATTTGACAATGGATGGAGGGGAATTTTCATAGAAAGCGACAAGAAAAAATTTAAAAAATTATCTAAAAACTATAAGAAAAATAAAAAAATTAGATGTCTTCATAAGACAGTATCTCACGATAGTTCCCTTCCTGGGGAATTTTTTGACGATATTATGTTTTCTTATTTAGGAGATAATAAAATAGATTTTTGCTCTATTGATGTAGATGGTCGTGATCTTCAAGTTTTTGGTACTTTCAAGAAGTATTTTCCTACCGTTATTTGTATAGAGGGAGGACAGATGCTTCATCCCCTTCATGAACGAATTCCAAGTCGTTTTGCGAAGAGGAATATTCAACAGAGTTTGAAAGTTATGGTAGACTTATTTGAATCTAAAGGATATAAACTCTTATGTACTTACCAAGATTCTTTCTTTGTTAAAAAGGAATTTTATTCTAAATTTGATATTAGTCCTTATTTGCTTGATCTATATTTTGATGGTTTAAGAGCTATTCCTAGAAGAATACCTTTTATACAAAAATGTGCTGATAGAGTTAAGTTAAAAAATCCTATAGCAGATGATATATTAAAGAGAACTTCCTTTGAGAAATATGGATGGGACAAGAGAAAAGAATGGATTTCTGAGAAGATTGATGAGATATTTGATGCCATAGATAAGGTAGAAGAGATAGAAAAAAATAAATACTAGGAAATAATCTTTTTATTGTTTGGGTGAGAATGCTCTTAATTTAGTTTGAGGGCATTTTTTTATTTTAAAAACAAAAAAGGAAAATTTCGATATAAGTCGAAGTAACAGATAAAGGGTATATAAATGACATACATTCATAAGGTAAAAAAATGAAAAGAAAAAAAATGAAAAAAATAAATGTGTATATTACACAACCTCAATATGTCGAAGCAATGAGACGATCAATTGGGAGAGGGATGACTTTTAGTGAATATATTAGGCGAGCACTTGATATTTATGCAAGATATGAGATTGAGAAAAAGAAATGGAAAGGAGAATAGAAATGGAAAAAAAGGCACTTGTGCAGGGAGCCGGGGGATTTATCGGCTATCATCTTGTTAATAGGTTAAAAGAAGAGGGCTTCTGGGTCAGGGGAGTAGATATAAAATATCCAGATTTTGCCGAAAGTCAAGCTGATGAATTTATGGTATTAGATTTAAGAGATCAGAATATCTACAAATATGTTTATAATGTAGATTTTGATGAAGTATACGCTTTGGCAGCTTTGATGGGTGGAGCAGGGTTCGTGTTCACAGGGAAACACGATGCTGATATAATACACAACAATGCTCTTCTTAACATTAATACTGTTGAAGCCTGTCTTAAATATGGTGTGAAAAAAGTATTTTTTAGTTCGAGTGCTTGTGTATATAACGAGTATAATCAAGAAGACCCTACCGATCCTATTTGTTCTGAAGATTCTGCTTATCCCGCTAATCCCGATAGTGTTTATGGATGGGAGAAACTATGTAGTGAAATTTTGTACTTAGCTTATAGGAAAAATTATAATTTAGACATCAGTATAGCCCGTTTCCATAATATTTTTGGACCAGGGACGTGGCGAGGAGGGAAGGAAAAAGCTCCTGCTGCTCTGTGTCGAAAAGTTGCTTGTGCAAAAAAAACAGATACTATTGAAATATGGGGAGATGGAAAACAAACGAGGTCATTTCTTTATATAGATGAATGCCTTGATGGGATGAGAAAACTTATGGATTCTGGAATTTTTTATGGGCCAGTTAATATAGGTTCGGAAGAAATGGTTACTATTGATAAACTTGCTAATTATATAGCAGAAATAGCAGGAAAGAATATTACATTAAAGCATATAGAAGGTCCTCTTGGAGTAAAAGGAAGAAATTCGGATAATAAATTGATATATAAACAATTGGGATGGAGACCATCTCTTCCTCTTATAGAGGGTCTTGTTAAAACTTATTTGTGGATAGAAGAGCAAATCAAAAAAACAAATTATACTGAAAAGAAATAAAATGGATAAAAAGGCAACAGTAATAGGTATAGGAAGGTTGGGCTTATGTTTTGCTCTGACGCTAGAAAGAGGAGGTTATGATGTTGTTGGTGTTGACATAAGGCAGGAATATGTAAAGAGTTTAAATTCTAAAACTTTCTTATCTCCAGAACCCAAAGTTAATGAATATCTTAAGGATTCCAAATATTTTGTAGCTACAACCATTTTAGGAGAATCTATTCGTGGAACTGATGTTATTTTTGTTACATTAAGAACAGAGTCTCTTCCAAGCGGTAAATATGATCATAGTCAAATAGATAAATTTTTAGAGGATCTAATTCTATTAGGAAAATCCGAGAGACTTAAGGATCTAATAATTTGTAGCAATGTTTGTCCTGGCTATTCTGATGAGGTACAAGAAAGAGTTAAAAATCTTAATTATATTGTTAGTTTTAATCCAGAATGGGTAGCCCAAGGAACTATTCTAAGAGATCAGGAATTTCCTGATTTAGTTGTGATAGGAGAAGGTAGTAAAGAAAGCGGGGATAGGATAGAGGAGATATATAAAAATATTTCCCCTAATAATCCCCCCATTCACAGAATGGATAGATTGAGTGCTGAAATAACGAAAATAGGACTCAATTGTTTTCTTACTACTAAGATAACTTATGCTAATATGATAGGAGAGGTGGCTATACGGTCAGGAGTCAGACCACAGCCTATCCTGAAGGCTATTGGAGGGGATAGTAGAATAAATACCAAGTACTTTAATTATGGTTTTGGATATGGAGGTCCTTGTTTTCCTCGTGACGTAAGGGCACTTACTTACTATGGGAAACAAATAGGAATGGATTTAGATATTATAAAATCTGTCAAGAAAATGAATGAAAATCATTTACATTTCCAAGTAGAAAATTTTGTTAAGAATAATAGTAATAAATCATATCCTGTAGTTTTTGATTCTGTTACATATAAAGAAGGGACTATCATAATAGAGGAATCTCAACAACTCTTGTTTGCTGCCAAAATTGCTAAAAAGGGGTATAAGGTTATTATTAAAGAACATCCTGAAGTAATAGAACGGGTAAAAGAAATTTATGGGAAACTATTTGAATATGAAATATTTAACTAAAAAAAAATGCAGGTTTGATATTGAACAATTTAATTACCATAACAACTAATTTATATAACTATGAAAGATTTATTGAAGATTGTATTTGGTCTGTTTTAAATCAGACATATAAAAATTTTGAATTTATAATTGTAGATGATTGTTCTGAAGATAACTCCTATAAGATAGCAAAAAGTTTTGAAAAGAAAGATAAAAGAGTGAAAGTTATTAGGCTTAACAAGAATAAAGGAATAGGTTATGCTAAGAATGTAGGGGTAATTGCTTCTAGTGGAGAGTATATCGTTACATTAGATGCTGATGATATGTTGACGAAGGATTCATTAGAAATAAGACTAAAAGCAATTTTGAAACATAATGTTCCTTTTGTGTATGCTGATGCGGTTTGGTTTAAAGGAATGAATTTAAAAAATGTTTATAATTTGAAATTATCTAAACTTTCAAAAAAGAAATGGCCCAAAAGACAGAACAGTAATAACATCTATGGTATTCATGCTCAGACAGTTTTGGTATCTAAAGATGTTTATAAAAAATATGGTTTATATGATGAGGATTTAAAATGTAAAGTAGATAGAGAGATGTGGTTGAGACTTTTTGGCAAAAAGGGAGATAAGCCTAAGATTGAAAGTTTTTATCTCAAGAAGATTGTAGCTTATTATAGATGGCATTCAAAGCAAGTCTCTAAGAAGAGACACAAAGAACCTATTTTTAATAAGAAAAATAGTAAATTGTGTGAAAAAAAATATCAAATAAGAAAAGAATCGATAAATAAAAATAATACTATCTTTATGGAGAAGAAATGAATAAAGGTGTTTTAAAAATGAAATTTTCCAAAGGTTTTGGAAATAATTTATTCCAGTATTGTTTTGGTAGACTTCTATCAGAATATCATGATTTAAATTATTCTCATGATGAGATAAGAGAGCTTGGGATTAAGAAACATTCTTATCCTTATAATAAAAAACTCAAGACTATTAAATTCAAGGCTAAAAGTAATTTAGAGGCTAAGAAGTATGACAAAGATCATGTAAAATGGTTCACGTCAGAATACAATAATTATAATTTTGATTTTTATTCTTTTATGTTTTATTTTGAAGATTATAATTTGTATAAACCTTATTTAAACAGGATTCGTTCATGGTTTCCATATATTAAGCAAAGTAATTCTGAAGATTTGGTTTTGCATTTTAGATTATATAATAGACTAGTATGGGCAACTCATTATAAAAATTTTATCAAGCCTGAAGTTTATAGGGAGACGATTCTATCTAATTTTAAATTTAAGAGATTATTTATAGTTACGGATTCTGATAAATGGGGATATATAACAAAAAAAGATGTAAAAAAATTACATAGTCGGGTAAAGAAAGAATATGCAAGTAATTCAACTGCATTTATTTCTCCTAAAAAATCTGTTGAATATATGAACGGATTGGTAGACAGTTTAAAAGAGTTTAAGCCCATTTTGCATCATAGCTCCAATTTGATAGATGATTTTAATTTTATTCGTTCATTCGATAAAATTATGTTTAAAAATAGTACTTTTGCTTGGTGGGCATCTGTCTTGAGCAAAGCTTCTAAGGTAGGAGCTTTTGGACCTTGGAAACCTGGGAAAGGAAAAAAGAAAATTAGAAATTTAGGAAAAGCTTCTTTCCCAGGATGGTTTTCTTGGGGAAAAAATGAAGATTTATTGACAAAACCTGCTTTAGAATAGAGATAATATAATGAGAATATTGTATATTTATAAAGATTACTTACAGAGAAGAAAACAATATGGAAAGATAATGCAAAAACTTGGACATGAAGTTATATTTTTGCAAAAGAAACATAAAAAAGATGTTAATTCTATCTCTATAGAAGAGATTAGAAGATGTAATCCTGATTTAATATGGTTCTTAAGTCCGTGGTATGTAAAATATAATCCAATTGCTATGGATTATATAAATTCCAAAAAGATACCAACTACTTTTTACCATGGAGTTAGTAGTAGATTCCCATATCCAGAATGGTTGCACATCTGGAAACAGTTCACAATTATTTTTTCTACTATGCACAAGTTTTGTGAATATTTATCTGAGAATAATATAAATTCTTATTATATCCCTTTCGGGTTTCACCCAAAGCAATATTTTAGACATAAAGATAAAAAAAGATATAGGGTTAGTTTCGCTGGAACTATTGATAAGAAAGTTAATCCTAAAAAAGATAAGAGATGTATATATCTTAACTCCCTGAAAGACATTAAAAAAGTTGTTGCTCATGGTATTAGTTTTAAAAATAAATTAGACAAGAAGATAGGTATCGTACTTTGCAAAAGCCATACGGATCAAAGAATAGCTTATGCTCAATCTAAAATAAATTTAGATTTACCATGGGCTAGTGGGGGGTGTTCTTTTTATGATAAAAAATATCAATCTAGAAATAGATTTTTTGAGATACCTGCGACAGGTAATTTTATGTTATCTTTACGTCATCCTGATTTTTTGAAGATTTTTGGTGAAGATGCAATAGGATATTACGATGACAATATAGACTCCTTCAGACAAGAAGTCAAAAAATATTTAAAGGATAAAAATTTAAGGGTAAAAAAGGCTGAGATAGCATATAAAATTGTACATCAGAAACATACTTTTACTCATAGATTTAAAGAGATGTTTAAGGTTCTAAAAAAATACGAGATAGGAAAATGGTAAAAATAAATTTTATAGATGTTGGTTGTGCTGGATATATTCCTAACCCATGGGATAAAAATGGATATGGCAAATATATAGATAGTATTCTTGTTTTTGATCCTCTTCTTGAAGAATTAAATTATCTTAATAATGAATTTTCAAAATATAGTGTTTATAGGTATGCTGCGTTTGATAAGATAGAAAAGAGACCTTTTTATGTCTGTAAAAGAAGGAGAGTTTCTTCTTTGTTCCCTCCAAATAAAAAACTTCTCATTCCCTATATAGAGTATTTAAACGTGCTTCGTAAACCCAAGACATATTATGTAAGTAAGTATGATATAGAAGAAATTAGACAAATTGAATGTATTAGACTACAGGATGCTGTAGATGATTTTTATATAGATTTTGATTTTTTGAAGGTGGATACAGAGGGAGGAGATTTTCAGGTTATCAAAAGTTTAGGGAAATATCTAGATACACAAATAATAGGGATACATGCTGAATTATATTTTAAGGAACTGTATGAAGGAATAACTTTATTTGAAGAAGTAGATAAGTTTCTTAAGGATCATAATTTTTATATGGCAAAAAAATTAAATGGAGTCGAAAATTATTGGAGCAATTTTTTATATATTAGAGATTGTGATGAAAAAAAAGAACAGATTAGTTTAATAAAAGATGCTTACGGAGTTATTTAATAATGAGGATAGGTATTTTTGGAATGGGTTATGTAGGGTCTGCTAGTGCAGCATGTCTTCTCCGAGATGGACATGAAATTATAGGAGTTGATCCAGTCAAAGAAAAAGTTAAAAATCTATCGCAAGGCGAATCTCCAATGATATATGAAAGTGGTATAAAAGAACTTTTGTTTGATGGACATATTTCAGGAAGACTTCATGCTACAACTAAGCCCGAAGAAGCTATTCATGGATGCGATATGCTATGGATATGCGTAGGGACACCAAATAAATGGGGAGAAATAGATCTACAATATATTTTTAAAGTTATTTATGAAATAGGGCAAGTTTTAAAAGAGATAGAAGATAGACCTCTCATTGTTATTAGAAGCACATGTTTACCTGGGACGACTGAAGCAAGAATAATACCTTTGCTTGAGAAGATATCCAATTTAAAAGATATAGATGTAGTATATCACCCTGAATTTCTCAGAGAAGGTAGTGCTATAGAAGATTTTACTAATCCTTCAAAAATTGTGGTTGGAGAAAATAGAGAAGGTGCTGCTAATAGGCTCATGGAAATCTACAAAGAATATAGTGCACCTCGTTTCAGAGTAAAATTAAAAGAAGCAGAAATGGTTAAATATTGTGATAACATTTTTCATGCTTTAAAAATTACATTTGCTAATGAAATCTCTATGATATCTAAAAAAGTCGGTGTAGACCCTAGAAAAGTAGCAGATGTGTATTGTGCAGATAAGAAACTTAACATAAGCCCATTATATTTGCGTCCTGGTTTTGCCTATGGAGGTTCTTGTTTACCAAAAGATATATCTGCCATGATGAGTTATTGTGATAGGCACGATATAAACTTGCCTATGTGCAAAGGTATGATAGAAAGCAATAAAATCCAAATACAAAATTTGGTATCTCGTATCTCACAATATAAACCAAAATCGGTAGGTATTATAGGCATATCTTTTAAACCGAATACAGATGATGTTCGTGAAAGTCCATATCTAAAAGTTGCTAAAGAGTTGGTGGATCTTAAAATAAAATTAAAAATATATGATAAGATAGTTAAATCTTCTTTATTGCACGGAAGTAATAAAAAATATTTTGAGAAATTTTTTGATAAAAATGGCGAGTTATTTGTTTCATCTTTAAAAGATATGTCTTCAGTTGATTTAATAATTATAAATCATCCTTTAGAACAAAAAAATAAAATTAATAATTGGATTAAATCTGGTATCCAGATCATAGATTTGGTTGGGACAGATGAGGATATAGATATTTCTTCTGATAGGTACGAAGGTCTTTATTGGTAGGTAATATCCTATGCGTATAAAACAGTGTAAAATGATGGACAGGTCGCAAAAGAATATTTTTGAAAATTTTTTTAAAAAATATTCTTTAGGTGGATACGTTGATACTAGAAAACCATCTGTATTTTTTAGTTTATGGAAGTATGGAAGATTAGTGGTTCATCAATCATTTGCTTTGATTATATGGAGAGGAACAGATATTATTAGGATAGAGAAAAAACTAAAAAGAATTAAAGAGAGAAAGAATACTTATCATATTGCTATTTCTTCGTATATTGCAAAAGATCTAGACAAATACGGCATAAAATATAAATTTATTCCTGTAGTTGGAGCAAATATGAAATATTTTAAACCTTGTCCAATAGGTGATGAGATTTATACGTATGTACCTAGTCATAATATCAGTAAGTATCATGAACGTTATGGGATGGAATTTATAAAAAAAATAAAAAAAAGATGTAAGTATAAAATAAATATAGTAAAACCAAATCAATATACCAAGAGAGAATTATTTAAAGTTTATAGTAGGTGTTTTTGTGGTTTGAGATTAACGAAACATGACGGTCTTCCAAATCAAGTTATAGAAATGGGGTTAATGGGAAGAAAATCTTTTTATAATGGTGACATTCCGGGTTCTATAAAATGGGATGGCAATGATATTGATAAAATAATAGAGAATATAAATGAAGAAGCTAAAAAAATAGGAACTACGGATTATACTTATGCTAATAAAATAAAAGATTTTATTGATGTTGGGGAAAAATGGTTGGATACCAAATTCTGGGATAAAAAATTTAATGGTTAATGAAAATGCGAAAGTTTATTGTATTCTTTTCGATGCTATGCCTATGACAGAATTTATTTTCGAAACTGCTGAAAGAAAGAAAGCTAATTTTTTTGGACAGGTTGGAGGTACTTTTACTATTAATTCTCTTGCTGGTATGTTTACTGGATTTCTTCCTTCTGAACTTGAAAAAAACGGGATTGGACATCTTTTAAGAGAGAGATATAGGGATAAAAAAACACGTATTATTCACTGGCCGTGGGAAGAAAGTATTTTAACAACAAAACTTATTAAGAATGGATGGAAAATAAGATTACACAATGGTAAATATTTTTTAACTACTATTCAAGATCTACCAGAATTTAAAAAATCTGATTCTTTTAATATTATCAATAAAAAAATATCTTCTTTCAGAAGAAAAAAATATACTCTTAGAGAAAAAACATTTTTATCTGCGGAATTTCAACGCAACGAAATAAAAAATATAAAAAAGATGCAGGCAGAAGAACATAAGTGTAATACTTTCTATTTTATCAGATATGATCATTTTCACATAGCTCAAAGTTGGAGATCTAAAGAAACAAGAAAAAGAAGTCATATTTCTGCTACCAAATTATGTAATGAAATTATGACATCGTGGAACTTAGACGAACCGAATAGTCTTTTTTGGATATTTTCAGATCACGGTGATTGGAATAGTATTAAGAAACATTTAAATCCCAGAGATTATTTTAAATGGGTTCTTTTTAAAGATAATATAAGACATACTTCTTGTCGTCTTCCTTCGGTTATATCTAATAGAGATTTTTATCCTACTTTGATGGAGAAATTTGGTTATAGTCATGATTACCCTTCTGATTCTCTTTCTATTTTTAAAGAGCAGGATAAAAACAGAGTTTTTTTCACAGAAGATGGAAGAGAGCGTATTGATAAATATAATTCATCTTCTGCCGTTGCTTGTCGTTTTACAAAATGGAAGGGGAACATCCCCTCTCAGATGATATATGTTTCTTGGTATAAGAAAAAAAAAGAATTTAAATGTAAGAGGGCGTTCTTGAATGAAAAAATGATTATAACTAATTACGAGTCTCTCAGTGTGATGGACAAAGAATTAAAAACGGCATTAATAAACAGGTTTAAATGGGTCAGAGAATAGAATAGTTTTAAGAATATTTACACTATATAAGGAATGGTAAATGAAAAAAGTTTTAATTGTTGGAGGGGTAGGCTATGTTGGAGGGTATTTAACAGATATTCTTATTGACAATAATTATGATGTTACAGTATATGATAATTTAATGTATGAAAAAAGATATTTGAAATCAGTTAAATTTATTTACGGAGATGTGAGAGATAGAAAAAAAATGTCATCTATTCTTTGTAATTATGATATTATTGTATGGTTAGCTGCTGTAGTTGGAGATGGAGCATGTGAGGTAGATCCTTTTCTAACAAGATCCATTAATGAGGATACAGTAATATGGTTAGTCAATAATTATAAAGGGAAAATTGTTTTTACATCTAGTTCTTCAGTTTATGGTTTCTCGGAAAAGATTAGATTTGAGAATTCTGATTTAAATCCTTTGTCTTTGTATGCTGAGACAAAATTGAATGTTGAAAAATATATTGTTAAAAATCATAACGATTATGTTATTTTCAGATTAGGAACTTTGTTCGGAGTAGGAGACAACTTCTCAAGAATTAGGTTGGATCTAGTAGTAAATAGACTTTCTCATAAAGCTTGTTTGAAAGAAGAATTATTATTGTACGGTATAGAACAATGGAGACCATTATTACATGTTAAAGATGTGGGTTATGCTATTTTATACGCCTTGGATAATAATATTCATGGTTTGTTCAATTTAGGTTATAAAAATTATACTATTGCTCAAATATCGGAGGAGGTGAAGGATCTTATTCCTGAATGTTCTTTTAAATATAAAAGCATTCCTGAAAAAGATCTCAGAAATTATAAAACAGATTGTACAAAATATTATAACTATGGATGGAGACCTTCTTACAGTTTATCTGATGGGATAAAAGAAATAAGGGATATTATTATTCAGAATAGAATAAAAAATCCTAATAGTTCGATATATTATAACGAAGGCTATTTGAACGAAAATTATTATAAATTATAGGAGTTTTTATGGAGAACGACAAAGTGAGTATCATAAATGGAGGGTTGGCAGTTGATGATAGGGGGTCAGTATTATTCGTGAATGGTTTTGATTTTAAAGATGTTAAAAGATTTTATCAATTATCTAATCATGATATAAATTATATAAGAGCTTGGCATGGACATAAAAAAGAAGGAAAATATGTTTATGTTAGTAAGGGTTCTATCCTTGTTGGTGTAGTTAATCTAGATACAGAAAAAGTACAAAAATTTATACTTTCGGATAAGTCTCCTAAGGTATTATGGATACCTCCAGGTTATGCTAACGGTTTTATGAATTTAGAACAAGACACTCGTGTTCTATTTTTTTCTACTTCATCACTGGAGGAAAGTTTATCAGATGATATTCGTTTTAATTATGATAAATGGAATATATGGGACAAAGATTATAGATAGGAGAATAAAATGAAAATTATAGTCTTAGGTGGAACTGGGATGCTTGGTCATATGGTTTTTAAGTATTTATCTTCCGTGTATGGTTCTGATGTAACTTTTTCTTGTAGGAAGAATGTATCAAATACCGATCAATCGTTTCATTACGATGCTATTTCTTCTGTTTGTGAGGATATCCCTGATTGTGATTATATAATAAATTGTATAGGTATTGTAAAACCATTAATAAATAAAAATATAAAAGATTCTATTCTTGTGAATTCCTGTTTTCCTCTTGTTTTATCTAATTATTGTAAAGGTAAAAATATAAAATTAATACATATTACTACTGATTGTGTTTTTTCTGGGAGAGAAGGTAAATATACTGAGGATTCTCCTCATGACGCGATTGATATCTATGGTAAAACTAAATCATTGGGAGAGTCCTGTCAAGATAAAGCTATGGTTATTAGAACTAGTATAATAGGAGAAGAGATTAAAAATGCTTTAAATTTGGTTGAGTGGGTTAAATCTCAAAAGGGTAAGCAAATAAATGGATATACTAATCATTTATGGAACGGAGTAACAACGTTACAATATGCAAAGATATGTGAACAAATTATAAAACAAAATTTGTATGAAATAGGTTTATATCATGTCTTTTCAAATGTTGTTAATAAATATGAACTAGTCTCAATGATTAATAAATATTTTGAGTTAGGTATTACTATTGAATTATTCGAAGCAGAAATAGCTTGTGATAGAACAATGTCAACTGTTAAGAAATTGAAGAATAAATTAGATGTTCCTACAATTGAGGAACAATTGAAAGAAATTAGTAAATTATAGTAGGACATTAAAATGAACGGAATAGTAATTGTTACAGGATGGTATTTTTTTGAAGATTTTTATAAAAAACTATCTATGTCTGAAATAGATGTTTTTGTCGTTGGTCATGGGCACAGTGAAATTCTAGATAAATATAAATTCAAATATTCTATAATAAAAAATATAGGGTTGGAATGTGGGTCTTATGATTGGTACATCAAAAACAGGTGGGATAAAAAGTCGCCAGTTTTATTTGTTCATGATGATACTTTTATCAAGAACGGAAAAATTTTCAAAAAAATATTTCATGATTGTAGGAACTATGATATTGTTAACGTGAGTGGGAAAACAAGTAGACAAAGTAAGAATGCGGCGAGTCCACTTTATCTCTCTCCCCGCACAATAGAATTGTTTCTTAAAAAATTTGATGGGATTTGGTATGACAAGCACAACAGAGGTTATATCCTAGGAAAAGACAGACAGGTATATGACAAAGTTTATACCAAAAATTATGAACATGTCTATAGGGAAAAAGTGGGAAGAAAATTTAAACTTACACTAGGATATCTAAAAGAAAAATATAAATTAAAAAGATGTGCTATAAACTATAAAGGTGTTGATAGATATCATAGAGGGAAAGAAAAAAAGGAGTACGTAAAAATGCTTAAATCTTATAATAATATATTGTCTGATAATACTATCTTTGGAAGACATAATAATTCACTAGAGGAGGTTGTTCTTAAATATAATCTAGAAAGAAATAGAAATTATAATCATTATAGTCAGTGGTATGATTTTTTTCTATCAAATATTAGGCGTGACAATTTTAATATTGTCGAAGTAGGAACAGATAATGTTAATTCTCTGAAAGCATGGAAAGAATATTTTTATCATTCTGATATTTATAGTTTAACGAACAATAAAGATATAACAAGTAAAAAATCTAGATTTTCTGTTTTTCATGGAGACAGGTCTGATTTATCCTTTGTAAAAAAGACTTGTGACAATATAAAAGACGGTTTAGATATAGTCATAGATACGAATCTTTATATTGCTAAAAATCAGATAGAGCAATTCGAATTTATTTTTAATCAATTGAATCCTGCTGGTATTTATATTATCGAGAATATCAATAAATTCTATAAGAACAAATCTGAACCCAATATCTTGAATTTCTTAAAAGAAAAAATTGATGATGTTAATTTTTACGGCCGATTTAAAGTATATAATTATGAAAACATTATTACCAAAGAAAAGATTAAGGGATTTGAAAGAACGATGATGTCCGTTGCTTTTTTTCCTAGTATTTGTTTTGTTTTTAAGAGATTTTTAAAATAACTGTTATGAAAAAGAAAGCATTATCTAAATGGTCTGGAGAAGAGATACATCTTTATAATAAGAGATTTAGATACCCTCCCCTCGTTGAAAAGAAAATGGAGAAGTATAAGGGAAACCCCAAAAGTCATGAAAAATATTCTAGATTTTTATGTGACAAAAGAGTTGTTGTAGTGTCAGGTGCTCTACACATGGAAAAATCGGAATGGGGTTCTTTAATAGATTCTTTCGATGTTGTTGTGAGAATGAATGAAGGATGGAAGATAACAAAAAAATATAGTTCTGACTTTGGTTCTCGTACTGATATTCTTTATTCTTCTTTAAATCTTAATGAAAAAATTGGTTTATTCGATATCAATGGTCTTAAAAAACATGGTCTTAAATGGAAAATACAGGGATATCAAGACAGATGGAAAAGAACTAAAAAATGGATGAAGATGAACAAAAACCTTATTCCATTTCGTGTTATTGATTGGCGACAACATGCGGAATTAGCGAGTAAGATGGGTTTAATAGTGGGCAAACAAACTGCTACATGCGGCATGACAGCAATTTATGATATATTGAAACACGATATTTCTACATTATATGTTACTGGTTTTACATTTTTTATTACTAAGCCTGATTCAAATGAAAATTTTTATTTTAAAAATTATAGAAAAATTCTTGGTTATCATCCAAGAAGGGGACCTGGAGGAAAGCAAGCAACTAAAAAACATCCTCCTAAAGTAGAATTTAGATTTTTTCAAAAATTATGTCATAAGGATAAACGTATAGTTTGCGATCCTTTTTTAAAGAATATTGTCGAGAATAATAAGGTGTAATAAACTATGAGTAAAGAATGTTATCTATGCGAAAGTAAAAACATCAAACAGAAGAAAGGTACTGTCAGAGATAATAAAGATTTGAGAGTTTTAGAATGTTCTTCGTGCGGTCTCGTTTTTCTTTCCTCTTTCGATCATATCCAGCAGAATTTTTATTCAGAATCTCATCAACATGACGATCCGTTGGAATATCGTACACCTATAGAATACGACCAGGACGATGAAAGAAGATTCGAATATTGTAGACTTTGGATAGAAAATAAACGACATCTAGACTTAGGGTCCGGGGAAGGTGGGTTTGTATCGAAAACACAATCTATAACAAGGACTTCTCATTCTTTTGAATTAGAAAAAAGACCCAGAGAGAGGTTAATAGAAAAGGGTATAAAAACATATGCAAATTTTGAAGAAATGGATTCTTCACAGAAATATGATATCATAACTATTTTTCACATATTAGAACATGTCCCTGACCCAATTCCTTTACTCAAAAAAATAAAAAGTTATTTGGCAAAAGATGGACGAATAATTATTGAAATTCCCAATAGTAAGGATGCTCTCTTCTCGTTCTATGAGAATGAGGGCTTTTCTAATTTCTACTGGAGTTGTCACTTATTCTTCTTTGATGTTAATACGTTAGAGACATTGTTAACAAAGGCAGAGTTAAAGATAAATTATATTCAGCAAGTTCAAAGATATCCTTTGTCAAATCATCTGTATTGGCTTTCGAAAAATAGACCAGGTGGACATATCTTTTGGAATTTTTTAGATAGCGAAACGTTGTCTTCGGAGTATCAAAACAGATTAGCTAGTCTAGGTATTTGTGACACCTTGATAGCTTCTATTTCTTTGTCTTAAAGGAGAATAAATGAAAGAAAAAGTAATAGTCGGTATTTTGCAAGCTAGGGTTGGATCTAGCAGACTTGATGCCAAGGTGTTAAAAGAAATAAAAGAAAAATCATTATTAGAATTATATTTGAGAAGAGTGGAAAAGAGTAAATTGATGAATAAAATTATCGTGGCAACAACTATAGACGAAGGTAATTTTCCTATAGTAGATGTTGCAAATAAACTTGGAGTAGATTGTTTTAGAGGAAGCGAAAACGATTTGTTGGATCGTTATTATCAATGTGCCAAAAATTATGGAGTTGATATTATTGTCAGATTGTGTTGCGATGATCCTTTCGTAGATCATGAAGTTATAGACAGGGCTGTACAAATTTTGATAGATGAAGATGCGGATTGGGTTACTAATCATTTCGAAACTACTTATCCAGAAGGACTAGATATAGATGTTTTTCCATTTAGTATCTTAGAAGAGACATGGAAGGAAGCTACTCTTAAATCTGAAAGAGAACATGTTTTTCCATATGTATTCAATAATAAGGATCAATTTAAGTTCATCAATTTTAAACAAGATGTAGATTATTCTTCCCTGAGATGGACAATCGATTATCAAGAAGATTTAGACATGGCATCTTCGGTTTACGATTATCTGTATGATACAAAAGAAGTTTTTCTTCAAGATGATATTTTAAAATTGATAGAAGAACATCCAGAAATTATGGAAATCAATAGATCTATAGAACATTATGCTGGAATTAAAAAATCTTTTAGAGAAGATAAGGAGTTATAATGTATGATATAAATTTCTATAGAAAAATATATAATCTCAAAAAAAGAATTTATCAAGGAGAGATGTTTGACAAAGATTTCTTGATAGACAAGATGGAAAAATTCAGGAGTGATAGTCCGGTCGTTTTTAATATAGAGACGACTAATGTTTGTAATATGAGGTGTATCTTTTGCCCCAGGACAACCAAAATGACTAGAAAGAATGAGACACTAGATATGGGTCTTTATAAGAAAGTAATTGATGATATCAGACCTTGGACTAAGACCGAATGGGATAAGTGGGTTAAATTTTGTGAGGAAAATTATAAAGTTTCTACTACTATTCCTAGCGAAAATAACTTTTTCTTATATATAGTTCCTAATGTAATAACATTGCATGGTTTCGGGAGTCCTCTATTAGATAAGAACATTACCAAGAGGGTAAAGATGTTAACCGACAAGAATATCTCTTCATATTTTAGTTGTAATGCAGCTAATGTTAATATCTCAAAAATAGAAAAAATATTTGATAGTAATTTAACTTTTTTGAAATTTTCCGTGGATAGCGTTGATGATAAAAAACACAAAGAACTTAGGGGACAATGCTCTGATTTTAATGATTCGTATAAGAAAATCATGAAGATATTGGAAATTATAGATAAGAAAAATTATAACACGACTATCGTTGTGACTATGATAGACCTTGGACTACCAAATCAATTAGAAGATTATCATAAATTACAGGAGATATTTAAGGATACGGATGTTTATTTATACTTAAAAAGCCAAGATGTAAGGTGGTACAGAGATAATGATGGGAACACAAGATCTATTCACTGGAGTGAATTTTGTCAATTTCCGTGGTCTTCTGTTACCATTACAGCAGGAGGTAAGGTTTCTTTATGTGCTCAGGATTATAATGATATGCTTATCTTTGGAAATTTATCTCAAGATTCTTTACAAAATATTTGGAAGGGAAATAAATTTAAAGAGTTTAGAGAAAAGCATTTTAATTTAGACCCTTATTTGAAATGTTCCATGGAGTGTGATATGAAATTGGTGGGAGAATTTATTAGGAATTAAAATTGAAGATTTTGCTTATTGCTTATAATAACGATTCATATATTCACTGGTTCCCTTGCGGGTTAGCCTATATTGCAGCACATCTAAGAAGTAGAAATTATGATGTGAATGTCTATCACCAAGATATATATCATTTTCCAGATTGTCATTTGACTAATTTTTTAAATAATAATCATTATGATATTGTAGCTGTGGGCATGTCTGGTGGTTATTATCATTATCAAAAACTTCTTAAAATTTCCGAAGCGATAAATAGTTCTATCGATAGACCTTTTTATATTATAGGAGGTCACTGTTCTTCTCCTGAACCTGAGTATTTTTTAGAAAAAACTCAAGCTGATGTCGTTGTTATAGGAGAAGGGGAGATAACTATGGCTGAGACAGTTGAGGCAGTAGAGAGTAACAGGAGCCTTTCTATGGTCAAGGGGATTGCCTATCGTGAAGGAGGGAATGTCTGTGTCAACGAACATCGTGATTTAATTGAAGATATTGATTCTATTTCATATCCAGCTTGGGATTTATTTCCTATTGATCATTATGCTTTACTTAGAGAGCCGAATATTAAAAATAATGAAAGATGTTTTCCAGTTGTAAGTGGAAGAGGTTGTAATTTCAGTTGCAATTTTTGCTATAGATTAGACAAAGGATTACGGTTGAGGTCTCCTGAAAATGTTGTTGAAGAAATACGGATATTGAAAAAACGCTACAATATTTCTTATATTACTTTCGTTGACGAACTTTTTATGTCTTCTCCTCAGAGAACTATAGAAATGTCTGAGGCGTTTATAAAAGCGGAACTTAATATAAAATGGAATTGTCAAGGTAGATTAAATTTTGCTTATCTTGAAGTTTTGAATATTATGAAAAAATCAGGTTGTGTTTTTATTGGGTACGGGGTGGAATGTATGGATAATGAAATTTTGAAAGTTATGAGAAAAGGTTTAACAACCACTTCTATTATAAAAGGAGTAGAACATACTTTAAAAGCAGGGATATCCCCTGGTCTATATGTTATGTTTGGAAATATTGGAGAGAACAAAAAAACTTTGAAAGCTACTACTGATTTTCTTTTGAAATATGATGATCATTCACAGCTAAGAACAATTAGACCTTTAACGCCTTATCCTGGCTCTCCAATATATGACTATGCTATAGAAAAAGGATTGCTTGAAGGTCCTGAAGATTTTTATGAAAGAAAACATCTAAATTCAGATTTACTCGCTGTTAATTTCACAGATTTAACAGATAAAGATTTTTATAAATATTTGTTCCGTGCTAACAAAAGATTATTACGAAAATATTTCGATGATAAGGTTAGAGACTCTATAACCTCGTTAAAAAAATTATATTTTGAAAAAGATGTAAATTTCAGAGGATTTAGACATACATAAGGAGAATCCTATGGCAAAATCTAATCCTAGCAAATGGGTCGGTAATGAAAGAAAGTATTTAGAGGCAGTTCTGAATTCACGATCATGGTCTTCTACATCTGGCAATTGGACACAGACGCTCGAGAGAGCTTTTGCTTCAAAGGTTGGTACAAAGTATGCAGTTTGTTTCAATTCAGGGACATCTACGTTACATGCCGCGATAGAAGCTGCTGGTGTTTTACCTGGTGATGAGGTTATCTCTCCCGCTTTAACAGTTATAATGAATAGTACAGCTACCTTTCATGCTAATGCTGTTCCTGTTTATGCTGATGTAAATCCAAGAACTTTCAATATAGATCCAATAGATGTTCGGAAAAAAATAACACCCAAAACAAAGGCTATTATTTGTGTCGGTCTCTATGGCTTGCCACCGGAATTATTGACCTTAAAGGAGATAGCGAAAGAATATAATATAGTCCTTATCGAGGATAATGCCCAATGTTTCGGAAGTCTATATGATAAAAGAATGACAGGAACTTTTGGACAAATGGCAAGTTTTAGTTTCGAAAATACGAAACATTTATCTTGCGGAGAGGGAGGGGCAATTACAACTAATAGTGAATACTATGCTGAGAAAGTAAGAAAAATTGGAGGACATGGATTTAAGAATTTGAAAGCAGAGGAAGGTAGGGTCCGATTAAATGCCGATCTTTTTCAACACCCTGATTATAAAAGACACGATTGTTTAGGATGGAATTATCGAATGACCGAATTTAGTGCAGCTATAGCTTTAGCACAACTTGAGAGAATAGAGGAGTTGATAGATCTTCGTATCAAGTCTGCGGAATTTTTTATTGATGTTATGAATGATACTAATTTTCTCATTCCACAATTTATACCAAGCCATTGTACTAATACTTATTACACATTGGGAGTTTTATACAACGGAAAAGAAGAGATAGGAGTCTCGTGGCAAGATTTCAGAAAGACTTACGTAGAAGAGGGGGGAGATGGAATATACGGAGCGTGGAGCGTTCCTTATCTTGAACCATTCATTGTCGAAAGAAAATATATAGGCAGATGTCCTTGGGTTTATAAAAATATTAGATATAAAAAGGGGCTATGTCCTGTTGCTGAAGAGGTGCAAGGAAAACTTATGCAGTTCAAGACTAATTATAGAGATTTAGAACTCGCTAAATATAAAGCTAGTGTTCTTAAAAAGACAATCAAAAAATTGTCTAAATAATGATAGATATTATTTGGGAGATATAAATGTTAAATGATAGAATAATTGTTTATGCTTATGTATGTGGTGATATAATTCATAGAGGACATCTTCTAGCTTTAAAAAATGCAAAAATATTAGGAGAGATTTTAATAGTAGGAGTTCTAACAGATGAAGCTATTATGGAATGTAAAAGTAAGCCTACTATATCTTTCTACGAAAGACTAGAAACAGTTTCTGCTTTAAAATATGTAGATATAGTTGTTCCTCAAAAGGAATATTCTCCTCATGATAATGTAGCTATGATAAAACCAGACATATTGATGGAAAGTCAAAGTCACAGTAAGGAATTATTAGATCAAAGTGGAGATCTTATGAAAAAAATAGGAGGTAGGATGATAGTTATGCCGTATTTTTTTGAGCAAAGTTCAACTAGAATTAAAGACAAAATAAAGAGAGATCATTAATATGTCAGTTAAAATTTATAATATTTTATTTGATGCTCTACCTTTGACCAATAAGATTGTTTCTATGGGTGAACAAAATAAATTAGTATTATTGAGACAAATAGGATCATGTTTTACTAATAATTCCATTATACAGATGTTGACTGGGGTACTTCCTTCAGATTTAAGAGATCATGGCATGGGGCATCTTTGCCATAATCAATATAGAGACAAAAACGGAAATATTAAATGGCCATGGGAATCCAAATTTTTATTTAACATATTTAATAAGAACGGGTGGAGAATAAGATTTCACAACAGTTGTCATTATAGCAATGTCCTTTCGAATAATGTTTCTTTTGAAAGGACCACAGCTAGTCCTGATGATACTACTATACTCAATACAGGGAAAATAGGAGATATTACAACTAAAAAGGAAAAAGAAGCTATTCGTAAAATGCAATCAGAAAAAATAAAAAAGAATAAATTGTATTTGGTTAGATATACACATTATCATATTTCTATAGATAAAAGGATAATCAAAAAAGGGAAAAAGAAAAAAAATCAAAAGAAAAAAGTAGCGATAAAAAAATCAATTGAACTAATGAAATCGTGGAATTTTGAAGAGCCTAATGCTATATTCTGGATATGGTCGGATCACGGAGACTGGAATTCTCCATATGATTTTGTTCATCCTATTCCTCAAAATTATCTTTCTTGGTCTCTTGTTAGAGATAATACAAAAAATCCGATTAAAGTAAAGTCTCAATTCATATCTCTTCAGGACTTTTTTG
>SDBU01001882.1_pt1 | contig 28946 bp, 33 predicted proteins | sample 2277071 | NCBI WGS metagenome assembly SDBU01 (sample SAMN10397929, study PRJNA504765) | marine sediment metagenome | isolation source: marine sediment core GS08_GC12, 126 cmbsf | place: Arctic Ocean: Gakkel Ridge, Loki's castle | collected 2008 | reverse complement strand
GCGGCGGTGAATGCTTGCTTCAGCCCTACGCCTTCTGCGCCTTCCTTGAGAAAGTTGCCGATGAACAACTCGTGGATCGAGTCGATGGTCTTCGTGGCAATACCAAGCGACTTCTGGTACTCGAAGAAGTCTTTCGTAGTGAGCTTCGTGAACTGGCGCTTTGCGGTGCCTTGGTCGAGTTGTTCTATGAGTGCATCGGTATGGGCAGCGACGCCTTTGCCGCTGCGAACGTAATCGTCTGCAAACGCATTGGCGGCAGTTCCCACATCGCCTCTGCCGGTCTTGGCAAACTCCGACACAAAGGCTTCTGTCTCTTCTTTCAGTCCCCATGCTTCGTCAATGAACCTGGCAAACTTAGAGCCAACGCGGGCAGCCAATCCATCCTTCTTCCCTGTCTTGATCGCCTTACGCATCTGTTCGACAATCTCGGTCGGGATACGGGCGGTGGCTACACGTCGATGCTTGGCCCCACCGAACGACGTTTGCGCAAGTCTTCGCTTGGCAGTCTCTTCAGCAACCTTCCTGTTGACGGAACGCGGGAACTGTGCAAATTCGTCGGTGCCTTCAAGCATCTTGCCGAGACCACCCTTGTTGAGGAAGTCCTGGTATCCTTCCAGGTTGGCTTCCTTCATGGCGCGGCCGACCTCTACAATGTCGTCCGCCAGCTTGCCCGTGGGGGCGTCTATGCCGGGAAGCACCCACTCGAATGCCAGCGGGACATTGCCCTCCGTTTCGGCAACCATCCTGGTGATACGATCAAAGACCTCGAATGTCTTCGCGTGAGAAAGCGTTTCAGTACCCGTAGTTCCTTTCCGGGCAACCAATGAAAAGGCATCGTGCGGTAAGTTGCGCAGTTCCGATTGCAATGTTTCCTTGTTTCGGAACCAGACTACGGAGTTCTCCGGATTGACCTTTTGTACGATTCCCTGTGTTTTGTCGGCAGCAGACTGGACCACATCACCAACTTGATAGGTGACACCGGGTATGTTGTGTGCCGCACGCGGGGCACCAACTCGGGCCATTTCTCCGGCGTACTGATCGAACCCCTTGAACACCTCGTCCATGGAATCCATCGCACCGGCCTCGATTTTGCTGGCAGCTATCTCCACGCCCTTTTTCCGCCCATGAATCGCCGAAAACAACTTCTGAGTGAACACCCCAAAGTGACCATCAACAGAGGCATCGAACAACGTCCGAGCAGCCCTAGCGGGGGGTGTCTTGGCAAGGAACTCTCCAGCGAAGTCCAGACTGCTGGCGACCTTCTCGGCGGTGGCACCCGTACCTGCCACGCCAAAGGGTCGTGCGAACGGTAGGCCCACGCCTACGAGCCCTCCAACCTTCTGGGACCCTATTTCCTTGACCGACGTTCCGAGGGCCCTAGCGGCCGTCTCCGCACGCTCCAGGCGTCCTGCTGCCCCAGGCTCTCCCTTGCGGATCAGATCATCCAAGGAAGTCGTTAATCGGCTAGTCCGTTTCCCGGCCCCTTTCGATACCAGTGCAAGGTCTTTCAGCAACCCAGATCGCTTAGCCACGTTTCCTGCCCTGGATAATCCAAATGGCAGCAAGTACGTCAGGGGATCGGTGGCCACTTCCGTTGCAAAACTGGCAACATCGAAGAACGCATCCACTGGATTATCAATCGGGCTAAACCCCTTGACGTTCCTGGGGGCAAGTCCGAAATTCCTCAAGACATCCCGCCCTGTAGCTCTGCCTTCGTGGCTAAACGGATCAAGCGACGGTGCCCGCCCAACCAACAGGTTCCGAACCCCACCCCCCAGGAAGTCCAGCGGTGCGACTATGGTGGCTATCCCGCTGGGCGTCTTGCTGCCGAGATCCCGGATAAGGGATTGCTCTTCTTCCTCTGACAGCCCGGGCACGCCTTGCTCTTGTTGTGGCAACCTGCGCGGACGGAGATTGAACGCCGGGCGCGCAAGCGGAGCCAGCGGTGCAAGTTGTGCCAGCGGTGCTAGGGTTAGAGGGGGCATGGGCTAACGTCTACGCGGGCTATTCAGTGGGCCTAGTGTGTTTGGCTCCCTTATGGTGTTGCCTAAAGGAGCAATAAACTCTTGTCCTGTTGGAGCCCGCTTCGTTCTTCGTCCAGATGGGTTTCTGACTGAAGGAGTTACTGGTTCTGTGGTTGGCCGTGCAAAAAATCCAATTGGATCATTTTCCAGTGGCTTCATGGACCTGAGCAATGAGTTGATGTCATCTTCCGGCACTCCGTTAGCCACCAGAATATCCCGCACTGCCCTAGTATCGCCTTCCGCTACCGCCGTTGCAAACTCACCTTGCTGTGCGGCAGCAACTTGGCCAGCTACTTCGCCCTGGAAGAACGCTACCGAACCTGGATCACCGGGGTTCAGCACACCACCTCCACGTCCAGTCAGGCCTCGTCGCTGTCTGCCTCGTTCAATTGCAGCCGCACCTTCTGGCGTTGCCTGTCCCAACTGTTGCAATTCCTGTCCCTGGATGGTCGCTCCCGGTTGACGCCCAAGGAACTGGCTTTGCTCTTCGGTGATTTGCCCACCGCCCGCCAACCCCTGCCGAATGGCCTGCCTTTGCAGTTGAACGTCAGCTTCCTCGTCGCTGATATTGAACGGAGCCCCTACGCCACGGTTGGTACGTCGCAACTTACGTCGAGCAAGTTCCCGTTCGCGGCCCTGGCGTCTGTCTAATTGTCCCTGATCCAACTCACCACCGACCACACCGGGACCGCCTACCGCCCTATCTTCACGCAACGAGAACAATCGAGAACGCTGACTCGCCGCCGCTTCTTCTGGTGATGCTCCCGTTGGGTTGAATGCACCGATTGCCAAGTCTCGCTCAAATAAATCATCCCCAGAAAGCCCAGCCCTCTGATCCTCACGTAGCTGTTTCTGTGCAGAGGTAAATTCACCAAGTCCACCCTTGAATGAACTGCGAGGGACGCCAGCCTTAAAAGGAATTCGAGGCAACGTATTGGCTGCTCTCTGCGCCTCGAATTGTTCCCGGTCACCAATGGGACCAGTGCCGTCACCGATACCTACGGGTAACCCGGGCTGATGTGCGTTGGCCGAGGGGAACATTGGGTTCTGGTTCCCCCGCAGAACACCACTCGGACTGAGGCGAGGGCCTGTGTCGGCGGCTGCTATCAAGGCATCCACTTGAGCATTGGCTTCGTCTCTACCCGGGCCTCGATCAAAACCAGAGGCTCTACCGCCACGAGCCGTAAGCAAGTCACTGCGGAGTTGTCGAACATCCTGGAGATTGCCACCGGCAAGAACTCCCTGTTGTCGCTCAGTCTCTTGCTGCGCAGCAGCTACCGCAGCATCCACCTGCGGAACGACATTCGCTCCAGGGGCAGAGGGCAGTGCTGCAAGGCCAGCGTTCGTTGCCCGATCCTCTGTAGTCGGCGGGGCCGCTGCGGGAGGCCGAGTCAAACCGCCACCAACCGCCGCCCCCTGCAATCCCTGCACCGTCTCGGGCGCAACGGCAGAACCCGGCAACGGAGCCGGACCACCTGTTAATCCTGGCAACCCACCGGGACCAGTGGCATGGCGGAAAATGTCAAGCGTCTGGTTTTGTGCTGGACTCAGCGGCGCACGTCCACCAGTCAACCCGGCAGCGATACCGCCCGGTCCAACACGCGGCCTCCCACCTAACGGTCCAGTCTTCCGAGCAATCTGTTGTGTCGGCTGATTTGGCCTTCTATCGTCTGGATGAGGCATCACTTTCTCCTTACTTGTAGCGTTGTATCTTGATGACAACCATAAATGGCATCCGGTTGTCGGTGTCTTGTCCTACGCTATCTATATTGAATGGGCCAAGGTGAGGTAGTAGAAGTTCACCACCGGGTGGGGGCTTTTCGTCAATCGCATCAACGGTATCCTCACCTCCACCAACAGTGCCTTCATTTGTATAACTGACCGTAATGGGATGATCCGTGTGATTGTTGTTCGCTTCACCCGGTCCGTCCGCACCGTGCCACCTGAACCCGCCCGTCTCACCGGCATCATCTTCGTTGGCTTCGGGATTTTCAGTTTCCCGCCCCATCGCTACCCGGTGGCCAAGGTTGCGAACAGTAGCCCTGTTGGCATAAATGCACTCTAGCCACCCCGTTTGGATTCGTATGTTTTCCGCCTGTTCGCGAACGTCGCCGATCTTGCTCGACAGATACGGCGTCTTGCAAACCCGAAGTGACTTGGGATCGCGGTTTCTATCGTGGTCCCAATCCCAACGGATAACGTCTGCGGCGTACACGTCCGGGTCATAGCCTATCGACGCTGCCCGCTTTCTCGGCAAGTAGACGAAAAAGTTAGGACCCCGTGGATTGCTCCCGTCACCGTCGGACGCCTTGACTATTACCCGCGGCGTACCGGCACCATTCTCGTCCCAGTCCGCCTGTGCAACCGCCCACGGAATCGAATGCAAATACTCACTCACGCAAACCCTGCGACCATCGTTGTCGAACTCCCATCGGATTACATCATCCTCAAATACGTCCGGGTTGAAATCGTCAATCGGTTGCGTAGCTGTATCTGTAGCCCGCCGACGTGGCAGGTACACGTCAAAGGCAGCACCCCTTGCGTTGGTGCCGTCCCGGTCGCACATCTTCACCGAGACCTTCGGGTCGGCAGTATTGTCCTCCCAATCGCTCTGAGCCTTAGCGTAAGGCTCCGGATAGTTCTCTACGTTGCGAACACCGAAACCCTCATCAAAGTCAAAGCCGGGCGCACCACCGCCCATATCACGAAAGGCGGCATCGTCCGTCGCGTTGTGATGTTCTGCTGAGGGGCGATCCCCCGGCTCCACTGGTGGTGGTTGGTCTGGCATTAGTTAGAAATTGAATGCTACTGGGGTGAATGGCTTGACGCGAATACCGCCTGCCTTGAACACTTGCTCATATCTGTTTGTCGACGCTCTCCAAAAGTAGTTCCACCCATGAACGCCAGCATCGTCCGCATGAGCTGCATAACGGAACTTGTGCCGAACCTGGAAAGTGGTTACACCTTGCGAATTTCTGCTGGGTGTGATGTTGGCGCCCATGTACAGCAACGTCTCTGCGGCAAACGTCAGTCCCAACAGGTACGTACTAACCGCTATGGAATTAACCGTGCCGGGCTGGGTCAACACAGCATCGGGCAGAACAGGCAGTGAGTTGTAAAGCAGAATGTAGCTTCCTATTGGCTCAATCTTATCGGCACCTTCAGCGGGCCTCAGCGGGTCGCCGTCGTTTGCCGCCCACACGAGATCGGTTCTGTCGAGTGTCTTAAACGTCGCGCCCGTGCTCATCCACTCGCTAATCAGGTCCCCGCCGGGAGTGACACCGGCAACTTGACCCTTGGTCGAGTAGTTCACCGTCACCACGGCCAACTCGTAACTGGCCATGTGGGTCTGCGCACCCTGCGTTTGTTTGCCGTTTGCCAACGGTCGCGTCTTAGGTGCGTGCGAGACAAACGCCCCACTGTTGTTGTACGGGTAGACGTTATTTGGTGGCACTAGGATTTCGTTAGCCAATGTCTGGCGATCACCCCATGCGCAAACCAACTTCCGCTCGCCTGCAAAGGCATCAATGAAGTTTAGCTCTCTAGGCCAACCCGCGTGTTCCCAAAATGATACGCTAAATGCCATGGTTACGGTCCAAAGGTTCCAATAGAGTCGAGCTTCTCGTTCATCTCGTCCAACTTGTCGTTGAATCCCTCCAACAAGACCAACATTTGGGCAGCTATCCCAGTCAATTCATTTTCGGCTTCGCCTCCGCCACCCTGCTCCGCCTTATCGGCAGGATCGTCAACCGGAAACGGAAGCGTGTCGTCTTGCGGACCTGCACCTGCAAGTTCTGGCGGCAGAAGCGGCTCAATCGGTCCCGATTCGAGTTCTAATTCAATGTCGGGGGGCGTAATGTCTGGTTCAGGTAACTCCGGCGGTTCAACGTCCAACTCAATTTCGGGAGGCGTAATGTCTGGTTCAGGTAACTCCGGTTCCGCAAGGTCGGCGTCCGGACGCGGCACCTTGTCTAAATCGAAGGCGTCTTCAAGCGGGTCATCAGCCATCGGGCATTCCTAGTCGGTAAAGTCGATAAAGTTGGTGCCTGCTCCACCATTGGCAGGACTGATTACCTCGTGTGCAGCGTTGCTGGGATCGATGCCGAGTTTGCCGCGTACCACTGCCGCGACAATTTTGGCTCTCTTCTCGCGCCCGCCTTCCGTGTCGTAGATGGGTGTAATCCGCTGCACGATCGCATCCTGAATGTCCCAGAAATAGGTGGCGTTCACGTAGAACCGCAATCGTGCAATCGCGTTTCGAGCAGGCAGTGCAGTGCCGCTGTCGAAGTTACGACGGTACATCCAGTGTACGTCCACGTTACCGCCTACACGATTAACCTGGCCTGCCGTGCTGCTGTCTACGTGCGTCGCATTCTTTGCCACCAGCGTCAAGATCATCTGGGACACGTTAGGAACCGTGGCATCAGCCCACTTGGTCAACAATCCCTTGGTGGGGAACGGGGAGGCGTAAGCAGCAGCAGTTCCGCTTGGTGTGCCGTGCGCCAATACACCGTTGCCCTCAAAATGGACGTTCAGGTAGATCGGCCGTGCGCTGAATAAGTCCCAATGGATGTCTACCTGGTTGACGATCGCCGTGCCGCTGACTCCCTTGCCGTCCGACCCTTCACCCTTGAACGAGAGCGCCTCACCGGGCATCGCTTGGGGCGTATGGCCGTAGCTCTGATAAACGCCCCGCCAATCGACGTTGCCGGCCACCCGGACGTGAGCGCCTTCCGTGCCTGAATGTACGACCGCGGCATCCGAAGCAATATCGTCGACCTTCCAAAATCCGACCCCTTCGGCCCCATCGATTATCGCGTTTTTGCCGGTAATGATTGCCATAGTCAGCCCCTACATATCTGAAGTATCGAAATCAAGTCTGACACGCCCTACCCATAGCGACTGCCAACCTCGAATCTTGTTGTCGTCACTCAATGTTTCCTGGCGTTGCCGCATGGAAATGTCCGTCACAAATGTCTTGCTTGCCCACGTCATATTCGCTAGCGCGGTACTGCCTGCACCGTCCGTGGCGGTTCGCCAATCTATCATCGCCCTGAGGGTTTCCCACATCAGCAAAGCCAGATTGTCGTATTGCTGGTCCTTCGTTCTGGCTTCGATTCGATAGTCCATATCTAATCGAGTGCCGGTCGACGTGGTTCGCATGAATGCAGTTGCACCGACCGGTACAATGCGAACTTCCCTGTAATCGGCGTCCAGCGTGCGACGCTTAACGGGTTGGCGTTTCTCGTCTACGTCGGCCAAGCCCTTAGTGAACTTGATTCGGTCGCCAGCGGGAACAATGCTAGTGAACCCGCTGTGAGCTTCCAGGACGATCCACAGCCCGTCGTACACCTGTTTGATTGGATTCGTGTCTGGCATGGATTACACCGGATAGGTTTCAGTCATCCTGACTTCGATGAAAACACCCTGCCCTTGCGTGCCGACACTGCCCAGTTCGTCTACCGTGACGGTGACAACCCGACCCTTAGCGTGCGTGGCATCCGTGATTGTCCCTTCCACAACACCGTTGCTTGCCGTTGCCTTGACGATGTCGAGTGCTCCGCCACCCATAACCGTGGTCCCGTCCACAAGCACGTCCACCTCGACGTGGCGGTCGTCTCCACCGCCCTGGGTGGCCTGCACAACCCACCCCGCCCTGATCGAGGTGATCGTCATCGACGCCCCAAAAACGAGGTGAATCGGTCTCGCGGCCGAGTCTATGATCGCCGTGCCCGATACCTGACTGTAGGTTTTGGCGTGGTAAGACTGATTCTTTGAGGCTTCGATAGCTGCCAACGGGTTGATGTCGGCATTGATAATCGTGCCGGCAGTGATCTGTGCTCCGCCCATGTCTTTACTCCTTACACTATGTCGATTTCGCGTAAACCACTGCGAATCTCTTGGACTGTCTGTTCGTAACGTGTCCTTGCCGATTCCAAGCCATGCTCTCGATCGACGCCGTGGTTCTCGTAAAGCCACACACCGGCATACGTGGCTGCCAGCGTGGTAATGAACGGTGAGCCGTCTCCGTCCTCGTCTGCCAGTGGTATCGAGAACGAGGTGTTCCGGAACCAGCTATCCAGGTCGTCTCCAGCAGCGGCGATCGCAGCCGTGATCCGAGCGGTGATACTGGTGGCGTTCTCGTCATTATCCAAGTCCGCCCAGGTCGATACGTTACTGGGTCCGAAGAGCGCCTCTATGTCGGTTCTGGCACAATATGCGTTGCTCATACTGAGAAATCCACTCCTCCCGGTGCAGGATAAAGACCGGCATACGGTTGCCTGTAGACCGGGTCGGAACGGGTTGTGCTGGAGCCAGCCATCGCCAACTTCAGGGCATTCTCAGCTATCACCAGCATCTTGGCTGTGCCATCTAGCCCGCGGCCAATTCCCATGTTGTATTCGCAGTACCTCAGGAAGGCCGTGTGGGCTTCCTGGTGCAGGTCTATGGGGTCTGTGATCCGATACCTTACGTTGGTGTGCGTGATCGACGCATTGGCATCGAGCGTAATACCCGTCGTGCTGTTGACCGACCGGATCGATCGCTGTTCCTTGTACGGATTGTCACCGTACTCCCAGTCGGGTCGCACGCTACTCGTACCGAACCGAATGACTGCCCCGTTCATGCTGGTGGCAAACGACGTGCTGGTTCCGGTCACGGTCGGGCTACCCGACGTTACCGAAATAGTCCCCGTGTAGTCGACGCTCTCGTGCCCGGAGTGCCGGAGGTTGCGCGGACGACGGTAGTAAATAAAGTCCAAGGTGGCATCGCTCGACGCCGCGGGCCAGGTGTAGAGGGCTTTGTACCCGTAGGTATCCGCACGCTGTCCAATGGCAAAGTGGACGATGCTTCCAGTTGACGGAGCCAGCCTGTCCAACCGCATCATGTGGCTCATCGTGACTTCGGTGCCAATTTGCCAGTCTTCTGCGGCCGGATCGTACATTGCAACGAAGTCGGCAGGTAGGGCGTACCAGCGCGGATAGAGCACGTAGCTTGTGGAAGCCACGTCTGCCCCTGGATTCATTACTGCATCCAACGTGACGTGAGTGCTGTCAACATAGCGTTCAATGTCGGAGACTACACCGTTGAAACGGATCGCGTAGTCGGCGGCTTCCGTGGGAAATTCTGCTCCCGTACCACTTAATGTCACAAGACGTTCCGATGATCCTCCCGTGTGATCGTAGACGATGGTTCCCGTAGTCTGCGTGCCCTTCAGGTGAATCCGCCCATTGCCCGTCAACGCCGTCCAATCGAACGCATTGGTCAACGTCGTGTAGGCGTTCATAATCGCCCCGCGAATCACAGACTTGCCCGCATTGCCACGGCCTTCCATGAAACGCCGGCAGTGAGCCACGGCGTCAGAATATGTTAAGAGAATTGGCGTAGTCACGTCTCGTCTCCGTTAGTCGTCGCCAAGGCGGAATCCATGTTTCTCGACAATCTCTGAGCGGAGATTCTCCAGGCCGTTCTTGCGGTCGGGAATCCCCGGGTCTTCGGCAACGGACTTCATTACCTCTTCGCGGATTAGCTTGTCCGACAAGCCCGGCGACGGCGGCAACGGCTCCCCACGTTCCGGGGCCTTGAAGTTGACGAGCCCCTCGCAGTCCTTGCCCCGTGTCTCGCAAACCTTGCGAACGTGCGCCTTCGGTCCCGATGCCGGCACGAAACCCTCTGGATGCCCGAAGCTACGTGCCAATGTCGGATTGTAAAGGTCGTGCATGTTTGGGGTGTGGCCGTGTTTCTTGGCTGCCTTAATCAGGCGGCCAACTTCCTTTGGATCGTCGCCACATTGCTGCAAGAGCGTTCCCGCGCCAGCCATGTAGGTCGCGTCGGTCGACACGCCGGGTGGGCTGCGAAAGGCACAAATCTTGGCGAAGTTGTGGCTCTCGCCCCCGTTGCGGCAATGCTCGTACATCCCCTGTACTTGAGGGTCGTCACTCACTATCGGGTAGGTCGCGGTCGTCATATCGTTCTCCAATTGCCCGGCCGGTGGAAAGGAACACCGGCCGGGCCGAGGCAGTGCTAGTACGTTAGTTGATGGTTCTCGAAATCGCCTGGTTGTGGACGTAGAGCGTTTTGGCCGCACTAGCACCGTCTTCTTCAATTCCAATGTAAGGAACCAAATCGACAGTGTCGGTCAGTACCCCACTGGTTTCCTCCAAGATACCGTTGATGTAGAACGCAGCCGTTCGGTCAGCCGCGACGATGATGGTGAAGTGATACTTGGTGGCCGTGGCCACAGTAATACCAGTATCGTGTGGGTCTTCCGAGCCAGCGATGCTACTGATAGCCTGCCATCTTCCACCATTCACACCGTTTTCATAACGGAACATAACCTTGTCATCATCATTAATGGTGACCGAGGAATCAGTTTGCTTTAGCGCCACCCAGATTATGCAATCGCCAATACTGGCAGCAGTTGTGATCGTAGCGTCGTAGCGAACTTCATCGTCGGTTCCCCATAGTACCTTAGACCACGCACTTTGGTTAGTGTCGTCATGCGGAGTAATGGACACCCAGTTGCCGTCAGTACCGTCAGTCTGGAGCGTAATGCCGCCATCGGCATACATCGTAATGTCATCCGAAGACCCACCATTGTCGTCAGAGACCAACCCGATCATAAAGTTTGGATCGGCAACCACGTTTTCAGCCTCGGTCGAACTGATTACGTCTCCCTTGACACCGGGACGCCCGCGTGCGCCAGCCGTCCACACCAACCGATACCGCTCCGGGACACCCTCTTGATTGAGGAAGCCATAGACCGGCTTGATGTTGATGTTGCCAACATTGGTTCCACCAATCGTGATGTCGCCAGCGTTTCCCGAACCCTTTGCTCCAGTATCAATCGTCACGGCACCGGCCGCCACACTGGCTCCGCCAGGAGCCCCAGAGGTAATCACGACTGCGCCGCCGATACCATTCGTTCCACCAGAGGAAGCACCACCGATCCCGGCAGTCACATTTACCGCACCGCCCACCGCACCATTGCCGGTTCCAGCGGCACAAGCACCACCAGCCCCAGCCAACACAGTGACCGGGCCGCCAACTCCACCGGTAGCAGATCCATTGGCCCCACTGGACTGAGAACCACCGATCCCACCGGTAATGGCGACGGTCCCGCCTGCGCCACCGTCTTTGTCGCCGGTTGCGTCGGTTGTAGCACCGGCGCCACCAGTGACGTAAGCCGTGCCGGCAGCACCACCGGCTTCACCTGACGCGGCACCGGAGTTGATGCCTCCCGCGCCACTCTTGAGTGTCGCAGCACCTCCAACACCACCCACGTCATTTCCGGCCTGAGCAGCACCGGCACCAGAAGTCAGCACCATCGCTCCACCGATTCCGGACGTGCCACCAACCGTAACACCGCCGTCGCCACCGGTTGCAGCAATTCCTCCACCAGTTCCACCATTGCCCGTTCCGGCAGCAGATGGGGCTCCACCAACACCACCCTGAAACGTGAAAGTCCCGCCTGCGCCACCGGCGTCGGCACCTGTCGAAGCCGTTGCGCCCCCGTCACCTGTTGTCAGAACAATATCGCCGCCTGCACCACCGGGAGAGTAGTCGCCGCCCGGACCGGTTTGGGCACCGCCGACTCCGGAAGTCAGGTCAATTGCTCCCCCGACTCCGGGCAGCGCGCCTGAGTTTACTGCTGAAGTAGCACCCCCGACTCCGGCGTTCAAATCGATCTTACCACCTACACCGCCATCGCTGTCGGCGCTACCGTTTGTGCTACAAGCACCGCCCGCACCGGCCGTGATGTCGATTTCCGCACCGGCACCACCGGCCTTTGTTCCGCCTTGTGTTCCACCCGCTCCAGAGGTCAAACCAAGCTGGCCACCGGCACCAGCCACAACCGTTGCCAGTGCGTTCGAGCCGTCACCCGTGCGAACCTCAAGCAATCCGCCCGTTTTGGCGGTAGTAGGTGTTGCACCAGCGTCTTCAGTTTGCAGGTACAAATCCTGCCCAGCAGTATCCGTAGCGGCTGCAAGTGTAAGTCCCGCATCGTCAAGGCCAAGAATATCCGTGGTCCCAATCTGAAACGTCATCGCGGCCGTGGAGTCGATGATTGTCGTGTTGCCGTCGATCTGAGTAATCCCAGCAACTCGTCCCATCGTGGTCGTAGTGGCATTCGTGACACCGATGTTAATGACACCTCCAGTTCCACCAGTAGCCGCACCAGCGTCAATCGCAACCGCACCAGCAGTTCCACCCGCTCCAGCGGACGCCCCGCCCGTAATGGCAATCGCTCCGCCAGTCCCAGTCGTACCGCCGGCACCGCCAACCAGAGAAGCAGCGCCACCGTTGTCGGAACCTTTACCGGCACCGCCAGTTACAGAAGTCAGTCCACCGGCACCGTTGGTAGTATTTGCATTGGCACCACCAGCAACGATAGCAGCACCGCCCGTGCCCGCAGCACCCGCTGTGGTTGCGCCACCAGTCAAGGATGCCGCACCACCGTTGGCGTTACTGCCCGGCGAAGACCCACCAGCAACCGCAGCGGCTCCACCGTCGCCTGTAGAAGAACCACCGATGCCTCCGGTAAGTGAGGCGGCACCTCCAGCACCAGTTGTCGTCCCAAGCCCACCAGCAACCGCAGTAGCTCCGCCGGCACCTGCCGTCGAACCGGATGCACCACCCGTGATGTCTACTACACCACCAGCACCAGTTGCCCCGGCAATAGACGTAGCCCCGGTAATAGTGATCTTGCCACCATCGGTATTCGTGGTCTGCGTCTCACCGGTTATTCCCAAGTCGTCATCGCCACCGGTCATCGAATCGACAATGATGTCGGTGCCCAGCGTAGTCGTGTTCGAGTCGATCGCATCTGCGATCTCTTTGCCGGCAGCAGCGCTTGCCAGCCCTTGCTTCAGGTGTCGCCTGGCATTGCCGCTAAGCGTGGCGTCGCCATTGGTGGGCCAGTAGGTCAGCCCGCCCGCGATCACGAACAGCACGGCGAAAGTCAATACAATACGTCCTGTACGGCTGGTAACCGTCCGTCTCAATTGTTGAACCATGGGGGTTCTCCTTAGAAAAAAGTGAAAGTGTTTTGTTAGTTGCCGAAGGAAATTCGGAGGTCGCCGCCAGTGCGGTAGAGCGCGTCGTCCACGCCAGGATCGCTCGTCGGCAGGTTTGCAAGGAGGATGTTTCCAGATTCATCGACCTTGATGATTCCAAGCGTGGCAAGCACTTCGCTACCAGGCCCCACGCCGAAGACGTGGAGCACCTCTGTTCGTAAGACTTGCGATACGCTCATTTCTTGTTGCTCCTTTTCTTGGGCTTGGTGCTGAACGGAACCGTTGTCCCCGAAGGAATCAATGCCGGTTCCGCAGCCGCCACTACCGGATCAAGTGCAGGTTCCGGTGCGGGAACAGGATCTTTTTCCAGTACGTCCACCCGCTGGCTGACGCCATTGATTAGGTTTTCCACATCGTCCATTCGCCCTCCGAGTGCAGGTTCCGGTTTGGACGACACCTCCATCTCCAGTTCGTTGACTCGACTTATCAGGGAGTCAATCGTGTTGCATAGCTGCTCGGCACACGACGGAGTCCCCATAGCACTCGCCAGTTTACGCCGTGTGTGTCTTGAAATAGGCTTTGTATTCATCGAAACGTCTCCTATGAAAAACGTGTTCTGTTTGTTGTTGACTATCGAGGCTCAAACCAACCGATGAAGACTGCGTTGGCATAAGTCGTTGACGCCGTAGTCAGGTCTACGCCAACCATCTCGTTTGGCGACAAGGTAATCGCGCCATCAACCAAAACTTCCTTCGTCACGTCCGCGACTACCGTGTCTCTGAACGCAAGGTTGGCATAATTGCCTCCCTGTGCGTCTTGGCCCGTCTCGTCTGTATAGGCCGTGGCTAGTGCCACCCGCCCAAACGCCCCGTTGAGATTCGTGCCGACCACCTCAGTCGTGCCAGCCATCGTTATGCCAGGCATCGTAAACACCTGAAATTGACCAGCCGCATCCGATGTAATCAGCAACTTGTGGATTTTCAGCACGTCGCTCGCACTGTTGTTTTTCACTCCCAAAACCGTATCGTTGGCATCGGCGTCCTTGTTTAGCGCAGCCCACGCAAACGCCCGCCCGTCGACCACCGCTTGCTCAAATGCGGTACGTGGATTGGCTCGCAACCCACCATCGTCTACTTCCGCAGACCGCCCGCTAATACCGACGATTCCAACAACACCTTCATTATCTACGCTGTTACACAACATAGTCGTGTCTCCTTATGTTCTGGGTACGAAATATCCCCAGACGGTGGCGTAACTGTCGTCGCCGACAGTCGTGAAGTTGACTCCGACCATCTGGTCGGCAGCCAACACGATGGCACCGTCTACGTCGAAAGTGATTCCCACCGTAGCGGCGGTCCGCCCCGTGATGAACTTGGTCGGATAACCAGCCGCCTGTTCCACGTTGACGGTGTCATCACCTTTGGCTGTAGCCAGCAACGTAGCTACCTGCGCGGAAGCGCCGTTGAGGTTTACCCCCGTAATATCGTCGTCACCGGTCAGCACGACGGCCGATGCCCCAAACACCACTACTTCGGTGGCTGCGTTTCCCGCAATCGCAACGATCTTCCTGATTTTCAGATCGTAGAGATTCGAGTTGTTTTCAACGGCGATAATCGTATCGTGAGCGTCGTAATTGTGCGACGCACTCGACCACGAAAAAGCCAACCCGGCGGCTACCGCCACGTCCCACTCATCTTGTCGACGAGTTCGTAAAGCGTTGCCAGCGTCCACTTCGGCCATATTGCCGACACTTCCGCCGCGAATGTTGATCGTTCCCATCGTACCGCTCCTTTTTGCTGTTAAGCTACTTGTTTGGTTTTCTTAGTCCAGCGTTTCGCCATCCGCGGGGCGACGCTTCCAATGACCCTCGTAATAAACTCGCACGACGCAAAATACTCGCCGTCGACCTCGTGACCCTCCGTTGTCGACCTTGCCGCCTTCGTTTGGTTTGTCAGGAAGTCCGACGGTATCATAGATAAGTCCACGTCATCAATGGCGATACGTCCCGCTTTAAGGTTGTTGAGGATAACTACAAGATCGCCAAGAGCGTGAAAACACATCTCGCAGTTGACGAACAGGTCGTCGAATTGCGCATAGTCATCGCCAAGCCGTTTCCTGATTGCCTGAAAATCTTCCGTTAACATTGCTTCGTCCTTCCGTTAATCATCCCGCTTGCGATTGCCCCGTTGGTTTAGGTTTCGCTTTTGCCGCCGCCGTAGCCTTCGCCTTGGCGATCGCCACGTCCGCACGGCCCTTGGATTGTTGCAACTGGATCGCCTGATCGTGTACTTCCTCCCGCTGCCGCATCTCCTGATCGTGAACCTGCTCGTCCTGAACAATCTCCTGCGAATGCTCTTGCTGGGTCTGGAACAACTCCAGTTGCCGTGCCTGGCCTTCGCCCTCAATCTCTTGCTGCTTGCCGCCGATCTCCAATTGCTTGGCCTTCATGTCAAGCTGCTTCAACTGGATCTCCGCTTGCTGCTTGGCAATCTCGGCGTCGGCCTGGGCTTGTGCAGCTTCGTCCGGAGGTGGAGGCGGTGGCACCCGCGGGCCCATCTTCATGCCGCTAAGGTCCTGGTCCATCGCTTTGCCGAGTTGTTCGGTCAACCAGTTCAACGGTTCCGTATCGCCCGTCACGTCGGCGTGCTTGCTGGCCTCCTGGCTCGCCGCCGGGAAAATCTGAGTCATGTTCTGTACTTCGCGTTCCTTGTTCGGCTTGCGAACGCTCTGTGCCTCGATCGTGCAAGCCATCTCCCGCACGACGGTTTCCGGATCGGCATTGGCAAATAACTGGTCCCACAGTGTAGCACCCGCCGTACCAAGTATCGGTCGCACATCTTCGCCTGCCACACCGTTCCAATAGGCTGCCAGTTTCTCCATCCGGGCATTCTCGGTTTGCCATGCTTCGACCTGCTTGGCCATGTAATCGGGACGAATCGCAATCTGCTGCTGTTTAGCGTTCACGTCGGTAGCCGTCCGGCTCGCTACCCCACCTGCATTCAGCCCGAACATCAAGTCAGTCAGCCCAACCCGCTTGTCGAAAAGCTCGAACAGTCTGTCGATGACTCGCCATGTATCGAACGACATATCCTGCTGCTGAAACTCGGAAATTACCGTTCGGATGTCCTTCTGAATTTCATCCAGTTCGATAACTATTCTGCCGTCGTTGTTGTTTTTCAGAGCAGCTTTAATGCTTGGGCCAACACTCTTTAAGTAAGCGATAATCGTCTGGCTGGAATTCCACCCGCGTTGCACCACAGCCGAGATCAACACGTTCAACGCCGTCAACTCACCCAGCCCCGGAGCGATCGGAGCAATCGGCCATGGACTGCGAGGCTTCCGATAAAAGTCCAGCATCGCCACCGGCCACCTTCGATCCATCCAGTAAGGCACGGGCCAACTGAAGGAATCGCGTACCTCTTCGTCATTCATCTTCGGAAACCGGCTCGCCGAGACGTTCAGTGGATGCCCAATTCCAGTCGCCACGACGATGTGGGCGTAGTCTCCCACCACGTCATCAAACGCACGTTGCAACTCCTTGGACGTGCCGGTTAGTCGCGTCCCAACCCCGCCAATGCTCCAAATCTTCGTGTACTTGAGCAAGTCAAACGTCGAACCCCGCTCGTGTTCCAGGTTACCCAATGGATGTGCCTTCTGGGCACTTTGCGATTCGCTCGATTCCAGGTTTCCCTTGATCGAACCGGGCTCGAGCCTGTAGCGCCGTTCGACTTGCCACGTTGGCTCATAGTAATCCAGGCTGATCCACTTCGCCTCTCCAAACTCATTACTCTCGGCGTCCGGATCAATCAACAGGTGGTCAACCGACTTGAAAAAGCATCCCGTCAACTGGCGGTTACTGCCGGGCATCCGGTATGGGGCAGGCATCAGTAGCCCCCTGCCCTTTATCAATGCTTCCGTCACACCATCTTGCGAAGCCTGCATCAGGCCGCCGCCCGGTTGCTCCCGTGGCGTGTAGGACAGGTAGTTCTGTAGCACATCGCACGCGGCGGCGTTCTGCTGCTGCTCCAGCTTGTCCTGGCTAACCATCTGAACAAGCTGCTGCTGTATCTGCTGAAACTGAAACACCTGTTGCTGTAATTCCAACGGAGGCAGTTGCCCGGCCTGTTGCATCTGGTCAAACTGCTGCTGAGCTTGCTGAGCTTGCTCCAGATTGATACCTGCGCCAGCCGCCATACTCTCGATGGTAATCTCTGGCCGTGGGTGTGGTTTCACAAACCGTGTCGGGTTGTTGTAGTACAGCGACGGGCCGTACAAAGCCACCATCTCGAACGCCTTGCAAATGCAAATCTTGAACTTGGGGTCGATGTTTGCCCCCATGAATCGTGCGCGATGCTTGGGTTCGTACATCCATCCTACAGCACCCGAATAGAACGACATGCACTGATCGGCGACGTCCTGGAACGGCTTCTTGCGCAATGTGGCAAGGTCCAGCTTTTCCAGCCATGCCGTCGATAACGGCTTCAGCAGTTCTGATTCGGCTTGCTCGTCTGGCATCTAACCGCTACTTCTTCTGGTTGGGCTCTGACTTGGATTTCTGTCCCGGATTTCTGTCCACGTTGTCCCGGGTTTCTGTCTTGGCGTCTGACTTGGGCGCAATTCTCTTCCTGTATTCTTCCAGCCATTTCTCGGCGAAGGCTTTGGAACCCCCGAACTCCGCAATCATGCCGCGGCAAATCTCGTTCACCTCGTCCCGCATTGGAAGGTCGAACTTCCTGTGCCCTCTGACCTCAGGTATTTCGTTGTCGATGTACGTCCAGCAACCGTTATTTCTCAATCGTTCCGGACGTTCCTTGTGTCGTGGATCGCTCCTTTCCAGGATTCCACTCTTCAGTTCCACTGCCTTTGCGTTCTTACGGAACAATGTCAGGCACAGAATGGAACCGTTGGATGCCGTCACAAGTGCGGCAATGGGGGCTCCAACTCCTCCAGCGTAATACCACACCAAATTGCCTGTTTTGGGATACTGCAAACTCATGTCTCGGTCCTTTCGGGATCAAACGTGTGCCATGAAAGTCGGGGCGGCCCCCGGTCCCATGAACACTGACTCGGTCGGTTTCGGGTTGAATTGTTTCTTGAATGCTTCCATCGCTCGCAACTGGGGACTAATCATCAAGCCATCGTTTGGTAGCGGTACATAAACTGGATTGCCACTAATCAAGTATCCAATTGCGTCCATCGCGTGGTCGTCTCTTGACACAACCTTGTCCTGGATGTCGTCGCGGGTAACTCGCTTTTTGTAGAGCCCGAATTCTTTCTGCGTTTCGGGTGTTGCACCGTCGATCAACCGCAGCTTCGGCCCGATACCGGCTCGTGGGCTGAGACAATTTCGGGTCATCATATTGCGAGCCTGCACGTCGTTCGAGCCAAACAGGAAACTATGCCCTGTAGTAACACTCTTCAGTTCGTGTCGCTTGAATGCCCGCGTGTAGATCATGCGAATATCGTCGCCAAGTCCCTCGACGGTTCGTTGTCCACCGGATTTGTCTATGTAAAATGCCTGCCAAATACGGTTTGCGCCCAGTCGTTGGACTTCCATAGCAATCTGATCGGCGTTCAAGTGAGGCGTACAAATCTCGGCCCACACCACGATGTAGTCGCCAATTTCCGGCGGAGGCACGCTACACAACAGCACTGCCAAGTGGGCGTGGCCCGGGTCCAGCGTCAGGTAGTTCGTCCAGTTCAGCGGTACGCGCCAGTTGTGCTTGGCCAACACCTGCTCCAGCTTGTCCTTGGGTTCAACCTTCGACGGCAAGCCGTGAATCTCGATGTTAAACGACGGGAAGATCAAGATCGTGTCGGTAACGAATTCGCCTAAGTCACGGGCACGACGTTCAACCGGATTCCAGCCTGCCAAACGCTTTCTCTTTTCGTCTGCTGGCTCGTATGGGTTGTCTGAAAACTTCAGACAAATTTCAAATACATCCGGGTTCTCCGAGTGCCGCTGATCCTTGGCGCGGTCGCTCATTTCCTTCAATGCACGGTTGGCCGTTCTGGGCCAGGAACTCCACAACAACTTGCCACGATTGTCGCTCAATCGAGCCTGCCATTCTGCTATGTAGTTCGGATACTTGATGTCTTCGTCGATCCAAATGATATCCACCGCATCGCCGGTTGCCGCTTCTCCACCACTGGTAAATGCGTAAATATCCGTTCCGTTATGGAGATGACAAACAGTAAATACCTTCTCGGCCTTCTTTTCCCACCCCCATCCCGCAATCGCTCGCTCAGGAATAAGTGGCTCAGCCATTTCCACCTCGTCTTCACGGGCGGCGTCATCCGTTTCCCATGGACGCCACATTCTTACTTGCTTGGTGTCCCTGTCCCGAATTACCTTGAACATCCTCTTGCCAAACAACTTGTGGTACATCCGGCCAATATGATTTTCGTCGTATCCTATAGCCCAGATCAAAAGTGGTCTGTTTTTCGGATAGAGAAACGGTAGTTCCTCTCCATTGGGACCATGCAACGGAATACCCATAGCGGCCGATGCTACTTCGGCAACACAGCAACCAGTTTTTCCTGAACGATTTCCTCCACGAGCAAGTTTCTCCGAGGCAGTAGTAATATGAAACGGAACCTGTGTAGGCATTGCCCTGTAGAGTTGCAACGTCTCTTGCTGGCGGCGAGTCTTCTCCACCATCGCATCGGCGAAGTCGCGATCGCTACGGACAACGGTATTATGCTGATTGCTGGGCATCGTACTCTTGCGTTTCGGGCTCGTCCTCATCGTCGGGATGCAGAATCTTGAGGACGTAATCTTCAAGAGCCGCTTCCAGGTCTTCCGGCGTAACGGTAGACCAGTTGATCTCTGCACGCTGATCGGCGGCCGTAGCGTTAACCATCTTGAACATCGTGTAGAATTGGTCGAGTTTGGTCTTGCTGCCATCCTTGGCAGCCGTTATCTGGGCGTGCCACTTCTGGCAGAACTCCTTGACCCCGCCAAACTGCTCGATCATTGCCGAACAAATCTCAGCCATATCGGGCAGGGGATTCACTTTACTGCGGGCAGCGCCAACCAATCGATTCAAGCCATCCTTTAGGCGTGCGTCTTTCTCTTGATCCATGATCTGAACCCTTTCTCTTATCCCTCGTGTCTGTCGGCACTTCGGGCACATCGTATGCCAGCCGCCGTACTCATTAGGGCCGAACTCCCGCGTCTGCAAGACCCTCGTACATGCCGTGCAAGACCGCGACCACGTCGATTTGTCCGCAGCATCGGTGCTACTCTGTCGGGCTTCCAATGCCGATGACTCGTCGGTCTTCATGGTTATCCTCAGGTTGCACGCCGTACATCAGGTTTTCGATACCCGTCTGCTTTGTCTCCGCGATTCGCTTTGCCGTGCTCCAATCTACCTCGTTGGCAATAGGCGATGACGCTTCCACGATACTGACACCCCGCTCTGCGCCAGTCAGTGCAGCCCGCTTGAATTTACTGCCAACATCGTCTTGCGTGAGAATCTCCGGCGGCCCAACACACTTGGACTTCAGGTGACCCGCCCAAGACGACCACGCACAGTGAATCGGGTTGTAGCCGAGTTTCAACAAACCAATCAGGCCAATGTCACGGGTGGCAGTCACGTCTTCCGTGCTGCCCTTCTGGTTCTGGAATTTGTTGTCCCACTGGTAGTAGAACCACGATTGCTCGTTCTGATAGCGAGCCGCCGCATACTGCTCCGCCATTGTCTTTACGTCGTGTTCCGTGAACGTCGTCTCGCCACGGCGGATACGCTCTATCCAGGGCTGCGTCACTCGCTCGTGCCAATCCTCTTGCTGCGGGTCCGTCAACTCGAAGGCACGCACGTCACACATAATCAACCCGGTCGGCAGGGCGGCACATTCCTGGATGCCTGCCATAATGGCGGCTTCCTCTCGGCTATACTGCTTCAGTGCAAAGTCGGCGTTGGGATGTTCAGACTGCCGGTTCCTCCACCGAAAGACAAACACGTTCTCGTGCGGTGGACCACCCTGGTATGGCGCACCAATAACAACCGGCCCCTTGTCGTAATGCTTGTAGAGGAAGTCGAAGGCAGCGTCCCAAAATGGCACCGCACCCTCTCTTTTCAGGTCGGGCACCTGATCGCTGTCGACCATAATCAACACGTCGTAGTCGTTCTCACGGGCGTACACAACGGCGGCATTGCGGGTCATCGTGATCGGGGTGTCGTTGAATTCCTTGTATCCAACTCTGTTCACTCGGTCGTCGTCGGGTGCGGTACGGTAGATGATTTTGTCGGCCCATCGTTGGGCTTGGGGGCAGGTAGATGCAGCCGAACCATTCCCGCCGTACGGAAAAGAGGTTACCAAAACACTTAACTTACGCTCTTGCATTGTCGGGTTCCTTTGTTGCGGAAAGGTCTCGGGATTTAAGATATTCAACTGCCCGCATTATTCCTGCTAGGTCGTCCCCCAACTTGCCAAGTCCGATATTACAATGGCGGCACAACAGGCCTCGCCATCCCCTATGAAAAAACCAGCAGCCGAGACCGCGCCCGGCTACTGGCCCCGATTGTCGCGCGACCGACCTTCGCTCTTTATCCCGGACTTCGCAGCACGTTGAGGTCAATCAACACCGACGTTTTCGTCTCAGCAGTCGTGGCCGCCGACATCGCTACAGCAAAGGAGTTTCGCAAGGTGTCTCGCAATACCCCGTCGGTCGTCTCTGTTTCGCTGAACGTGCCGTCATCGACGGTGAACCCACCCGATTCGTCTTCGGTAGTCGAACCCGTGGTATTGGCAGTCGAAGCAGCGGCAGTCGCAGCAAACAAAATGTCGCCCTCAGTAATGACGTTTGTTCCATCCGCTGCCAGTGGAGTCAACGCCAGCACCGGCCCCTTGACCAGCAACCAGAACATATCGCCGTTGCGAACACCGCCGACGCCAAGCCGGTCGTCAACGTAACCGGCGATCTCTCCAGCCGTCACTCTGCTGTAGCCGGTAACTCGCTTGCCGCGTTCACCGGCGGTAGGCGACCACACGACAGCCAGCCGACGCATCAGCGTGATACCGCTCGTGTTGCGAACGAAGATCGCGTAGACCTTGCGGTTGTCTTTCTTGACTGGGTCCGCCGGATCGAGGAACATGAAATTGCCGGGAGTGCCCTCCAATCCTACTGACGAACCGTAATCACTCGTGTTAATCGTCTGCGTCGGGCCGAAGAGAGTTTCTCCACGACTGGTAACGACAGGCATGTCTGTACCCATTAGGAATACCCCTTATCAAAGTGTTTGATTTGCTTACCGCTTATCCGTTAGGCCGCGGCGTAATTGAAGAGTTTGGCCGTGAACTTCGGCACGAACTTGTAGTTGCCGAACGTGTAGGCAAACCACAAGAAGGCCAGGCTCTTCGGATCGAGCAACGGACCCTTGCTCGTGATGAACTTCTTGTCGAGAATGTTCATCTCGACCTCGTTGATGTTGAAAACGTAAGCCGTGTTGGCGGGAACGCCCCATTCCGTCTTCAGCATCATCCCGTCGTATTCCAGCACGTTCGGGAAGCCCAAATCGCGGGCCATCGGGTGCTGTGCCAGCGTCCGGAGTTTCGCTTCCTGGGCATCCTTGAATCCCGTCATCAAGGCACCGTTCATTAGCGCCAGCAGGGTGTCGCCTTCGATGCCGGCGGTCTGCAATAGCCACTGTCCCGTCCGACGCAGAGCGAAAGCACCCGTGTCTTCCCAGGTGTTGTTCTCCCCACTGGGCCACGATGTACTGGACCAGTTGACCAGCTTGGGGCTCCAGTAGTCGTACTCGGTGTCTCCGTCGCCTTCCGGCCAGTCGGACGCGATCGCAGCATTGGGGAACTCTCCGGCCCCAAGAGCGGTCGTCCACGTCCCATCCTGCCCAACGTCGGTATCGAGACCGTTGTAGGTATCGTTCGGTTGGGCAATCAGGTCCGCTACGACTGTCGTGCCGGACGCCATCAGGGTTTCCAGACCGCAGAAACGGTCCTGGTTGCCTTCGGCCCCACCGTCGATATAGAGTTCGAGACCGAGCTTCTTCCGCATTCCCTTGAGCTGCTTGGGAATTATTCTGGCAAACCTGTCGACGAACCGGGCGGCACTGTTGCCAAGTTCCGACTGTTCCTTGATGTGCATCGCATCGGTGGCCAGATAACCACGCCAGTCGATGGTTGCTCGCTTGGTGTAGTCTCTCGGGGTATAGGTAGCTTGGCCACCGTATCCCAAAGATTCCACCGGGGCGTCTTTCCAGTCGACGGGATAGACCGTCTCGAAGGAGCCGTCGATGCCCAACTTGATTTGACCTGCCTTCTCCAGCAATCTCAATGCAATCTGGTTGCGAACCGTGAGATCGATGAGTTTCTTGCTGAAAATTTCGCTCGCCTGATTGACGAACCCTTGCCATTCCTCGGCCATAGCCATACCCCTTTTCGTTTTTAGGTTTTCGAGAGATCAACGCCCGCTTTACGGGCGATGTCGTGTGCAATCTTTCTGAAATCTTCTTCGTTGACGGTTTGCGAAGCGCCTTCTGGTGCGGTCGCATCGGGAATTGAACCGCCGCGGTCGGGCGACTGATCGTTGGGTGCTACCCGGTCGAGAAATCGCTGCCGCTTGACTTCGCCGGCCGCAACACCTGTCGTGGCGGGTGTGGCCGCCGGAGTCCCTTGCCCATTGGCACCCGCAGCGGGAGCCTCGAACTTGCCGAGTTCCTTCTGCTGTCCGACAAACAGCGAAGCAACATGCCGGACCTGGGCAGGATCGGCCCAGTCGATTTTCCGTAGAGTCTCTTCCGCTGTCTGCTGGGCCGCGCCGACTGGACTGAGCATTGGCTGGCCGGTCCCCTGGTCGAGTACGAGTTGGCCCTTGTCGTCGTGCTGGTAGAAGTCTGCGGCGTGATCCTGTTGGAACCGCTCGGAGTCGATCCGATCTTGGGACGCGCCAAAGGCGGCTTTCAGTTCGGAGATTTCCGAACGCAGACCGTCAATAAGCGGGGACGTGATCTCGTTGACAAGGCTGGGGAATTCAGTCAGCAATCTGCCGGCCATTTCCTCTCTGGTAGCCTGAACCTTATTCAGATTCTCGGCCGTGCCCGGCATCAACGCCGACCCTTCAGGAACCCGGAACATGCCTGTGCGCGGGTCCTGATCGCAGGCTTGCATAGATCGCGGGTCGAGCGAAGGCACCTCCCACGCGAACTTCTTGGCCTCTGCCGGGGCTGCTTCGGCTTCGGCCTGCTTGGCAACTTCAGCCTGTTGCTTCTGCCATTCGAGGAATTCAGGGAACTGTTCGGCGTGGGGAGCAAACTGCTGGCCGAGGGCAACCATTGACTGGTCGTCACGGGATCTGTCGATCATCCCAATGACGGTATCGACAAACGCATTGCCATCGGCGAACTGCGATGTATCGATACCTTTGGCCGCGAAAGCATCGCGAGGGTCGACTGAAGATTGCTGCGGATCGGGTATGGCAGCGGGTACGATCGGTTGGGCGGCGGGTTCAATTGTCTGATCGGGCACCGGCGCGGCATCCGGTGCAGCCTGGAACGGATCTGCATCCGTCGGCGGCGTGTCGTCCAATACAAGGGGCTCAATTGCCATGGTTTCGCTCCGGTTAGGTCGTCGGGGAGTGCTGGTCACGAGCCAGCCTTTACCTGAATCAAAGGCGAACTTGAGAAATAAGGCAATTGCTATTGACGTGGATTCAGCGATGATGTACGCTAATGTTCATGTTTGTACTTGTTATCCCACCCACGAGGGGGTTTGAATGATGTCTAAACACTCGCCAGAACCGTGGGTTTGCTATGAATCGGGCGGAGACCAATGGAAGGACCGGTGCATCCGCTGCAAAGAAGACAGGACTGTAGCTGTTACGTTATGCTCTGAGTCGCGTCGTTCGCAAGCAAACGCCAATCGTGTCGTCGCTTGTGTCAACGCCATGGCAGGCGTGCCGGACTACATGCTACCGGCCTGCGGAAACTTGGCTCTCGGCCTCTTGCAGGTGCCAATCAAGATCACCGCTGAGGTCCCCTCGACTCATCCGCTTGGCCGTCTGGTGGAGACATTTCTGAATCACATAAAGAAAGGCCGCCCATGATAAACACCGCGATTTTCTTCGAGACCAGAGTGCCCTTCTGCCGAGGGCTGAAGCTACTCAAACGGCACGGGGCAATAGGCTGTAGCTACAAGCTGCTCAGGCGGTGGGCAACGAAAGGTATTCAGAACCCGTTCCCCGAAAAGAACTACTGTGCCAACCAACTGACGTTGGAATATATGTACGTGGGCGGACAGCCCGTAACCAGCGTAGAGGCTTTCGAGCGGTTCTGCTTGCGTCGAAGTGGCGAGCGAGTGGAGTCGGCTGTTAGCCGGAAGAAACCGAAAGGGAAACCATGAGAGAAATCTACGTCGTCAGTATGCAGCGTTCAGGCACGCACGCCATTATCAACTGGATGGTGGACTCGTTGGCTGCCACGGGACACGTGCAGGGTTACCTGGACCCGTTTAACCCGCTTGCCATGGCCGATCGCCGACCTATGAAACTCGCCCGTGATGACACCAGCACGGTCATCGTCTCTGTGGAAGATCGCACAATAGCCGATGCCGAGCAGTTGCTCAAAGATGCCGCTCTCGATGGGTATCTCCCGATTGGCAAAGACCTATCGCCTACGTTGCTCGTCATTCTGCGAGATCCGTTCAACCTCTTCGCTTCACGACGCATGTTCAACCAACGATGCCAACTCGGCAACACTTCGCAGGAAGCACTCGATTGCTGGAAAGAACACGCGGCGTTTGCATTGGACGGAGGAACGACGTGTCGTTACAATCACTGGTGTCATTCGGTGGAGTACAGAAAACGCAGTGCCAATGATTTTGGTTTCCACTCCAACGACTCCACAATCGAGACGGTATCAACACAAGGCAACGGCAGTAGCTTCGACGGAATGCACTTCGACGGCGGGGCCAGCCAAATGGCAACCGGCGAACGCTGGAAGACGTTTCAGCATCACGCCTCATTCTGGAATCTCTTCGACGATCCTGAACTACTGAAACTATCCGCCAGTTTCTTCGGCGGCGTAACCGAACAAGTACACTCCTATCTCAAAAAGGAATGGTTCCCATGCCAGTCAAAACCAGACTCATCAACGGCAAGCATCGAATCGTCGAAGCCAACACAGGAAGAGTCGCCACCGGCAGACACGGTTCAGCCGTAGACGGCGGCGGACACGACTCTGGCGACAAGGCACAGAGGCAGTCTGACGCAATTAACGCCAGCATCGAACGGAGGAAGAAGAAGTAATGACTGAAATCGAAACCCACGGCCACCACAACCCACCGGAAGACGATGCGGCGATCGTCGAGTTGGCGGAACGTGCCCGCGAGACACATTACCTGAACACAGGTTCCACATTACCCATCGCCGTCGAGGTAGGCTGTTGGATGGGCAGCACTACCATTCTGCTGGCCGACCTGGGCTTCCGTGTCTTCGCCGTCGACCACTGGAAGGCCGATGGAACTCCCGACAGCATGATGACCAAGAAGTACAAGGAACTCGGCCAAGAGAATCTCTACAAGCAGTTCTGCACGAACGTCGATTCGTATTTGCTGCGAAGCATCTTCCCGCTTATCGGATCGTCTGCCATCATGGCTGAGATATGGCCGAAAGACCTGAAAATATCGTTCCTGTTTATCGACGGTGCCCACGACTACGCCAATGCACTCGCCGACATTCAAGCCTGGTCGCCGCTGGTTGCAGAAGGCGGTATCGTTGCCATACACGACTTCGGGGTCTTCAGCGGTGTCAGCCGGGCAGTGATCGAGACGGGGCCTCACGCGCCGGCTGGTAAGTTTGTGGCTTGGAGACAAATGTGATAGATTTATCTTCACAAACAAAAACGACACCGCCATTGCTAACTCAGTTATGGAAGTCTGTCGTGATATTATTTTCACCTTCGCAATGTCATATCATAGAGAAGCCGTGGTTTCTCTCGATAACTTATGGCAATCGCAATATCCAACTGCGCGAGAGCGAGGATTGCGTAGGTTCCGTGCAACGTGACTTTCAACATCTTGACCAACCGGAATTCAGCGAACCACTATCAGGCCAAGTCACTATCGCTCCGGGTTCGCCTGACGCATTTAGTTTAGGCAAGGGGACACTTGCCGTTCAGCATTGGTATTCCTTTAGTACATCCCGGCCTTCTGTATTAGAGGCGTGGCGAATACGTCTTTGGCTTCTTGGAAAAATAGATGAAAGGAAAGTCTGATGAGTGATGACAAGAAAGTATACCACAGCATAGGCGTGCGAGACGCATACGCCAATATGGCCGCCGAGATTCATGCCCGCGGACTCTGTGAAGGTACACGGTTGAACCTGATGTACCTGCACCACATGGCTCCGGATAATCCACACATTGTACCCGCGCTCGAATTAACGAAAGCGGCTGAGGCAAAACTGGAGGCAATGGCTTAATGAGCAGCACACCCGACAAGATGACCGTCGCACTGAGGGCACTTGCCAACGCCATGGATCTCGTTGCTGAGGCCACTAGCGCCGTGCTTGGGTTGGCCATTGACGAACAGAAACAAACGGAACTGCTTGCTCGCGAGACCGGCGACAGGGAGGCGACCGCTATTCCCCCTGTCGCCGGGCGCAGTGCTCACTCGTCTGAGAAGTGGATGGCTCTTGATACCAACCGGGAAGCCGTCTTGTATGACGTACCTGAAGATGTACCACACCGTGGTGAGATCGTTCGCAATTCGTTTGGCAACAAGTTCTATGTTGTTGGTAGCGGTATGACTGTGGCAGATGCCGTTCGTGCTACCAAGTGCGTCAACGCCATGGCAGGTGTGCCGGATCCCGAGCGGCTGATGGAGGCTGTGAGGCGACTGGCGGCAGAGCACATCGCCTGGACGGAGAACGACGGGTATCCAGCGATACTCTCCCCGATAGTCTGTCAGATTATCAACATTGCCGCTAACCTGGAGCCCACCGATGCCTAAGTCCATGTTCAGACGCCTACTGACGTGGTTGTTCCGTCGCAAGCGTCCGCCGAGTGTGCGGCAGGCCGACGCAACCGATTGGAGGTATCAAGAAACATCGACGGGGACAGTAGAGCCACGTCGCATGAAAATTATGGAGGGGGACAGGGAAGTGTGTCAAACAACTGTATCCATAGTGCCGTATAGTTATGACGCCATCTGTGTGGTTCGCGAAGAGTTTGGCCTGATAATAAAACAGCATAACAACTTTTGACGGTAACGGAGTTCACGGCAAGATGAATGAAGAACAACGATACCAACACCACCTGAAAGCGACGCTGACTGTTGCAAACCTTTCGGATACAGACCTGTTGCGGACCATGGCGGCGAACCTAAGACAAGAGTTTCGCGAACACGGTGCCGGTGAAGTGTATGCCGGCGATGGGTCGCCACTCGGCTGTATTTACGCCGACGTAGTTGAGACAATAGCCACCCGGATAGAAGCAATCGCAGAACGCCTGGAAGGAATGAAATGAACAGCCATGCAACACTAATGGTCATCGCGATAGCTATGGCGGCCGCCGCGACGACAACCTTTATCGCCGCTCCAGGCGCATGGAAGCTGCTGGGCCTTGTGTTTCTGTACCTGCTCAGCGGGGCGTCGTCGCGGACAAGCGCGAAGGATGACGACAAATGAGGAAGCATATTATTCAGACGAAGGCCCCTTAGTCAATTTGGCAGAGGTGGCGATTACGATGCTCGATAAGGAGAAACCCAAACCGCCCCGCATGGGCACAAGGACACATCCATGAACTCCACTGCGGACCTAAGATTAGACGACGCCAAGAAACACGTACAGGGAGCGGTGTGTGCATTGGGTGAGATTGTTGTCAACAAGTGCCAGGGACATGATGACCTCACCCCAGAATACCGCAGTATCGTATCCAGATCATTTCAG
>SDBU01001881.1_pt1 | contig 28953 bp, 33 predicted proteins | sample 2277071 | NCBI WGS metagenome assembly SDBU01 (sample SAMN10397929, study PRJNA504765) | marine sediment metagenome | isolation source: marine sediment core GS08_GC12, 126 cmbsf | place: Arctic Ocean: Gakkel Ridge, Loki's castle | collected 2008 | reverse complement strand
GGAGACACAGTCTAATGCAGGATTCTATGATAATCCCACTGATCCCGATGGTGTTTTCAGACACGACCTTCCATTATTTGATAGTCCGTGGGCGAATTGTGCAGTTAGCCCGTCAGTGCCATTGCAGGGAGCATATTACTCACACTGGCAGTTTGTTAATCTCAATGATAAGAGTACCCTTATCTGGGCTGAAACTATAACTGGCGACGGCAGTGACCTCATTCTTTACCCACAGAAAGGTGGCGGAGTAGTATATATAACTGGCGAAAACGAAGACGATGCTAATGTCTATTCCACAACCAGTGAACCCGTTGTTCTTGGAGATGGCAATGTTTGGGTGGAGATGGCTTTCACTATGCCTGATGGTATGGCGGAGGATGGCGGCTATTTTGAATTCGGTTTTGCGGACATGGATACTTGGGTGTTTGGCTCAAGCGATGACCAGGTTATGTTCCGAATAAGAGAAGATGATGCCGGAAATACCCAAATAGAAGTTCACGCTTATATTGATGGCGAGAACCAAAATACCGCGTTGCTACAAGATGGAAACGTAAATCCTTTTGGCGTATTCCCCGAAGTCGATTTATTTGATGGCAATCAGCACAAGATAAATTTTGGTTTTTTCGAGCATACTATAGTTATCTATGTTGACGGCAAGGCCGCAGGGCAGGTTTATCTAACTGATGACCAGTCTACTGCGAATCAAGATTCTCATGGGCCTCAGATCGAGCAAACTACCGCCAATATGTCCGTTGTATTCGGGACTACCATATCTACCACAGGGGCGGTTACTACTATCGTTAATGGGGTTCAGCTACTCCAAGACGAATGATACAGGAGGTGAACGTAATGGCAAAGATGAAGAAAGGGTTTGATACGTCCTACAAAGACCGTTCTGGCAGGTTCAATATACCTGTGAAGAAGACTCCGCCCAATAAGCTCGTGAAGATCAAGGGCGAGATGTTGGTAATGCCAAGTGGCAATGCAGGACGTTTCAAGACCAGTAAGTAAGCGAGGCGGCGGGGTGAAATTCCCCGCCTACATTTTGATTAGGATAATCAATTATTTTATGGCAAAGGACAAGAAGAAGAGACGGAAAGGGAAGTACAAGCGTCGGAAGCGGCAGCGTCGTTGTGAGTTGATGGAGTTGTGGAATGCCGGTAAAGAAACTAAGGAAATCAGCACGCAAGGCGGGTCTAAAGCCGGGCAGTAAACGCTACAAGGCTTATGTGTACGGTACAGAGCATAAGATCAAGAAGCGTCGTGCCGCCAAGCGGAAGCGAAAGAAGAGGGGGTGATGCCGTGCCTGAACTTAGAATAGATAACTTCAGGCTAGGTTAGCCAGCGTCGAGACGGGGCATTGCGTCAGGATAAGTTCTTCTCCATGCGTACACTAAAGAACATGGAGATAATCTATACTGACGGCAGGCTCCGTATGAGGAAGGGTTATGACAGGTGGAATAGTACAGCAATGGTTGCTCCTGCAACGCAATTATTCTGGTATGTGCCGATAGATACTAGCGTTGATCCTTATTTACTGGCAATAGTTGACGAAAAATGGTATGTCATTGATGAAACAGGGACACATGATTTGCTTGGTAGTCATGCCGCCACTGCTCGTAGACCGATATTCCAATTTGGCAATAGATTGATTTATGCTACAGATGCAGGCTTTAGGTGGACTGATACCAGTATGATAGCAACGGTATCACCAAGTCAAAGGTTCGGCATATTGCCGCCAGAAGAGCCGCCTCAGCTTGAGAATTCCGAGGCAGAAGGACACGTCCACGCTGGCAATATTGGTTATGTATTTGATGCCACAATAACGCGGAAGTTAGCGATGCCGTTTATTGCTATTAACACGGTTGTCCTATCGAGGATTTATGTTTTAATGAATCGTGGTGGATTATCAACAACCGCGGAAGGGACTCTTAGGGCGAGCATATTCACCAATGATGGGGGCAGTCCTTCCAGTAATTATTCAGACGGTTTAACTTCCGACTACACATCGGCTATAGCTGATTGGCTGGACGTAAGGACTCTTGACTTTGGGCCTGCTAAAAGCTACATGGCCTTTGAGTTACGAGGGAATTTAACTCTTTTGGCAGGAGTAACCTACTGGTTTGTATGTGAAGCTGATAGTAGTTATTACGATGCTCAAGGCCCAATACAGTTCTGGGCGGCGGTTCAATGCGAAACCGCTCCCGGCGCGTACAAGTACGGAAAGATACAGGCGTATGATATTGGTACGGATAGTTGGTCGGAAATCAATGCCGAAGGTATTTTCTATGCAGGCGGAATGGAAGGTGCTGATCCAGATACTATTTATGATTATGTTGGAACGTTTATGCGTAGTCAGAATGTTATTGAATCCAGAAAATCCCATTATAAAAGAATTACGGTAATACTTGGAGATTATAACGGTGTTCTTATTACCGCCCCGGATGCGCCAAGTGATGGACAAGTTGATACATGGAGGGTATACAGAAGGGAGCTTGCGGCAGGGCAAAATCTAGATGTTAATCCTGCATCAGTTATAGATACTTATAAATTTCTTGCAGAGATGAACCCAGCCGCCGTGATATTAGATACCGTTGATACTGATGATTTGGGGGCGGAGTTACAAACGGACGATCATTATGCAATAGATGAAACAGACTTTGGAGATAATAGAATTAGGCTATCTGCACTTATTCCCAATGTTGCTGTTGTTTGGCGTGATAGAATATGGTTTGCAGAATCTAATAGTAATGTATTACATTTCAGTAAAATACTAGAACAGGATGGGGCAACAGGTTTGACTAATGATCCAATTCCAGATTATTTTCCACTTGAGAATAAGCTGGAAATGCGTCAGCCATCGGGTATAATAGGATTATCTGTGCTGGCAACTGATGAATTAGTGGTGTATTTCGCTGACGAATCAGTATGGACAATAAGAGGTGCTTTACAGTCTCTTAATCCACCGCCTGATATAAACATGAGAGAGGCGTTAAGCGAAAGTGGGTTAATTGCACCAGCAACAATAGATAAGCTAGGGTCAAATCAATATTATCTTTCTCGTAATGGGCTATTTGCTTTCACAGGAACTACACTTAATCCTAGAGACATGGTATCTGAAGACAACCAGAGTATATTAGACGCTATTTCTACTGCAAATCTGGACGACTCTGTGTTGATCACCTTTGGGCAACAGTTATGGCTGCTTATTGACGCTGACGACGACGGGGATCTGGAGACTATACTTATTCTGGATCTGCAACGCGATATACCAAGCAGGCAATTATTCGTCAGGCCGTGGAGGATGTATGAATACGATGTGGTATTCAACGACATTATTGTGCGCCGCACTGGTGCTACAACTATCTCTATCTTGGCCGCAGACGCAGGCAGCAACTACATTCTGGAACTAGAAATTGGTACAACAGATAACGGGAAAGCAATTGTCGGCGAGGTAGAGACACATGATTTGCCTGTTGACGGCCAGATACATATTGATGAAGTAAAGATTGATGCTAATTTTGCCAATAATGTATCTCCATTTGCGATTAAAATTATTGACCACGCAGGTACAGAACATGACTTTTCTATTAGCCCGTCAAGTGTTTATAGCCCGCGCGGATATAGAACAGGTTGTAGAGTAACGAGCTTAAACAGAATTAGAATGAAGATACAGCACCGTGCAGTTGCGGCTGATGAGTTGGTAGCATTGTCGGTGGATTATTCATAGGAGGGCGTGATGGCAGTAGAATACTTTGTACTTAGTCAGGGTTTGAAAGATATTCAAGGGGAAGATGATCCTTTGCCGGTTAATGTGCGGGTGATTTTTCATGTCGATATTCCAAATGCGGACAATGCAGCAGGGCAGAATTATCGAGCCAGAATAGCCAGAATGGTTGATCCTGCACATGACGGAGTAGATTCTGGGGTTCCGTGGTTGGCCGATGATTATCCTGCTCAACAGACAAAGCTGGATAGTGGTCAAGTATATGAGGTTGAAGAAACAGTTAAGTTTAACTCTGCGTATTTGACATCAGACCAACGGAATGCCGAGATTATTGCAAGGGCTAATGAAATCGAGGATGAGGTTATTGCTAGATTACAGTTAGAACTTGAATGGTCAGGCTATCATAATACAGCATAAGGGGTGATTGTAAATGGCGAATCCGGAAAACTGGACAGCATTAACAACAGCAGTAGAGGCGATAGCTTCAGCATCGTTGAATACTTTGGCGGATGGATCGGGGGTTCTGGGTGCTGACTTGGGAGTACAAGATGATTTATATGTACGCCTAGAATTATATTTAGCCTCTGTCGATTTATCATCCCAATCTAACCCGGCTGCCTATTTGTATTATATAAAGTCAGATGATGATGGTACTACGTTTGAGGACGGGGCAGCGGCGGTTGAGCCTGCGAGAATGCCTGATGTTATCTTTCCGCTCAGGGAAGTTAATGCTACCCAAAGGGTTATGATAGATGCCCATTTTCCTGCTGAAAATTTCAAGGTACTGATTATCAATCATTGTGGAGCAGCGTGGGCAGGTTCGGGGAATACTCTATACTTTAGTCCATTCACACGGGAACTTAACTAATGGGATTCGCCAGTCCGTCAACATACGAAACAGATTTGCAGACACTTGGTCAGAAGCCAGCGTATTCGCCATATTTGCGTCCTACAGAATACTGGGGACGTAATTTAGCGGGATTATGGTTAATTAACGAAAGTGGCGGGAATACGGTACATGACCTTTCTGGCAACCGTAACCATGGCACTATCCACGGTGCAACATGGGTGGCTGGCAAGGATGGGAGTGCGCTGGATTTTGATGGTACGGATGATTATGTGGATTTACACAAAGGTGGGGAAATACTATCGACTGATGATTTGACTGCTTGTGTTTGGATACGTCCTGATGCCATATATCGTGAACCTATTTTACATAAAGCGAAAGGTAGCGGTTCTAGTTCTGAACGGAGTATTTATAGACTAGCGATTGGTAGTTCTAACCAACCATTTTTTCAGGTTAATAATACAGTAGGTGCGGTGTTTGGTGTTAATGGCGACGCAATTTCAACAGGTATATGGTATTTCATTGTTATCACAATCGCAAACAATGTAATGCGACTTTATGTAGATGGACAGGAAAAAGGTACCCCTGCTACCATTACAGGAACACGATATGGTAGTGATTCGGGATTTGATACAAAATGTTATTTAGGCGAACAATATCCACTGGGCGTAGGAAATTGGCACGATTTTGATGGTCTCATGGACAACGTATCTATCCATAACCGTGCTTTACCACACAGCCAGATAATAGAACTCTTCAATTACCCACGCATTATGTGGGAACGCAAAACAACGCCGACATGGAAAGCTCCGGCGGTGGTTGGAGTAATGGCAGCGCATTATTATAGACGATTATTGGCAGGAGGCAGGTAACGTGCAAAAGAATATCGCAAGCCAAAAGTGGTATGTATTCGCGTTTGATGAGACTAATAATACTCCTGTCACTGGCGATTCAGCTAATATAACGGCAGATGTTCATATTGATGGCGCTGGCGCGAATGCTGTTGATAATACCAATCCAACAGAACTATCTGCTGGCTACTATGTATTCGATATTACTGATGTAGAGTCTAATGGCGACCAGATAGTTATAATTCCGGTTAGTGCTACAGGTAATGTCCAAGTTGTTGGCGTTCCCGGAAGCTATGATACTACAGCGCCTAATGCCAATTTAGCTGCTATTGATGGCAGTGGAAGAGTAGATGTTGGCGAGTGGTTGGGAACTACGGTTGCGACTCCGACGATTGGCGGTGTACCTGAAGTTGATTTGACATATATCATGGGAGTGATCCTTGCAGAAGGCGGAGCGGGTAGGCTGGCGGCGGCGTTCAATAAGTTGTTTGATGTTGCGACACCTGTGTTGGTAGCATCGGATGTCATGGTTGGTACAGATGGCGCAAATACTACTACGCCGCCTACGGTAACAGAGATACAAGCAGAGATGGAAGAGAATGGTGCTTCTATTCTGGATTCTATTTTCGATGTACTGCCGGGTTCAACTATGGCCGCTGCTACAGATATTCCAGCTATGGTTGGCACGAATAACGCAGCTTTGGCTAGTGTTGCGACCGAGGCTAGGCTGGCTGAATTGGACGTAAGCAACCTGCCTGCCGACATAGCTGCTATACCCACAACAGCTATGCGTGGAACTGATAGTGCTGCTCTAGCGTCTGTCGCCACCGAAGCACGGCTGGCCGAACTTGATGCAGGCAATCTACCGGCTGATGTTGCGGCTATACCTACTACCGCCATGAGGGGCACTGACAATGCGGCTTTGGCAAGCGTGGCAACCGAAGCTAGACTAGCGGAATTAGACGCTGCTAATCTTCTAGCAGATGTTGCGGCTATCCCAACCACTGCTATGCGCGGCACGGATAATGCAGCATTATCAAGCGTAGCTACTGAGGCGCGCCTAGCAGAGTTGGACGCAGCAAATATACCGGCAGACGTAGATGACATTAAGACTGTGATAGACTTTGTTAATAAATGGCTAGTCAACAAGATTGTCTTTACTGGCACATCAATGATACTGTATGATGATGACGGCACTACGCCATTGAAAACATGGACGTTATCAGAGGGCAGCTTAACTGTAGACGGCCCGTATAATAGGAGCGCAGCAGCATAATGCCAGCGACATGGGGATATGGCGCAGCAGGTTCCCATGCTACTATGGCGACATGGGGGCTTGCTACTGACATTGCCGGAATCGGGCCTGCTACTTTGGTAAGTCCTCCGATAGTGGCGTTTAATGTGCTAAAGCCGCTGGTGAAGTTTGTATCTGAAAAACCTGCTAAGTCCCTGATTTCTAAGAAGCCTTACCTGGAATGGTGAATATTATGAAGATAGAGCGCGGAGATTACACAGTTGGTGATGTAGGGGTTGACATCACCATCACCGCCGATCAGGATCTAACAGGCAGGAATGTAGACTTCTATTTTATCAAGCCTACTGGAGGTAGTATAATCAAGGACGCGACCAGCATCAGTACATTTACAGCTACCTATACTTTTGCATCGGGTGATTTGGATCTAGCAGGAGATTGGGCTGCGTATTTGTATGATGCTACTGCTGGTTTCTTCTATAACGAGGACGGGGCTAACAGATTTAAGGTAAGACCGCATCCGTTTACAATGGCGGTAACGTGATGAATATCAGGCATGGTTTAACAATTGAGCAATTGACGCGGGAATTAGCAGACAAAGCCCAGAGTCGCGAAGTCCTTAAATTCAGCGCCATGCCGGATATAAAGCAACTCCGGGATAGGGAGATTGCAGAAGTAGAGGAAGAAGATGGAACTCACAAACTTATAATAAGGATTGGCGGCAAGTTATATAAGGCCGATCTTACAGAAGTCTAAGGGGATGAAGATATGCCAGATCCTATAACAATATCCCAAGTAGCAAAATATGCACCATTTGCTATGAATTTTGTTAGTTCATTATTCGGGGGTGCTTCTCCAGCAGAACAGCAAGTACAGGCAGACTTAGCTTCTAGGCGTCAGCTAATACAAACACTAACGCCACAGGCAATGGGGCAACCTTCAGCCGTATCAAGGGCTTCGGATATTGCATTGCGGCAGGCAACTAACAGGTATATGCAATCATACGGAGCGTCAGCAAGGCAAGCAGGAATTTCCGGGACAACACCCGCAAGGGCACAGCAGGGGAGAATGGCTGCGGCTGGTACACAGGCAATGATTCAGCAACGTGGTCAGCTTGCTCTTGGAGCGCAACAACAGTTAGGCGCATTAACGCAAGGTGCATTACAGACACAAATGGACTTGGAGAATGCAGAATACGAAGCCAAAGGTGTTTTCTATCAAGGTCTTGGTGAATTGTTTGGTTCAAAACAAGGCGGTACACTTGACCCGGAAATCCTGAAAAAATTTGATGAACTTATCAGCATAGCAAGAATGTGGGCAATGGGCGGTGGCGCAGGCAATCAAGGCGGTGGGCGCAACGCTGGTGGATATGGTGGTCAGTTGGGAAGGTCGTCCAATGTAGATATATTCGGTGGCGAATTGCGATAAGGAGGATGCGATATGTCGAGATATAGACGATTAGCACCGGCAATAACTGGGTTGGTGATGATGGACAGGGCGAAAAAAGCTGGTGATCAGGTCGCATTCGAGCAGGCGTTGAAGATGTATGAAACTGAGATGGCTGGAATGAAGGAAGTTATGGGTTTTCAGGAAGCCCGACAGCGCATGGATATTGCTGGTGCTAAGGAGTCATTCAGGGAGCAGCTACGACCAGAGGAGTTGGCGTTAGCTAAAGAGCGTGTACCATATCAGGAAGAATTAACGCGGGGCGCTGCGGCTGCAAGAAAAGCCACGGAAGTTGAAACCACTGGCTCGATGTCGGACATATTATTCCAAGCAAGGCAGCGGAGCAAACAAGAAGACGACCTTGCGGCTGTGACTAAATACTTACAGGAAGAGTGGGATTTGCCTGAAGATATGACGGCAGAGCAGATAGCTATTGTCAACAAAATGGCTGTTGGTATACTCTCTGGTGCGGAGGCTAAAGCACAATTAGAGGTGGGCGCGCCTGTTACGCGTGCGGGGGCTGGTGTTGCGGAAGCACAGCAGGCTATAGATGTTGCGCCAGCCGAAACGCAGGCAAGAATCTCGCAGGCTGAATTAGACAAGGCTAAAGCAGAGGAAGAACAGCAGGTAATACAACTACGGAAAGATTTCGGAGTTCTTGATGTAGCGGCAATGAATGAATTGAAGGCAGAACTCTTAAAGCGATCAAAACTGCTTGGCGCGGAAGTAGAGGAGCAATCTAAGCAGCAGATTGACTATTACGGAAGGATGCCGGGTCTTGTCATTGATAAATTAGTATCAGCAATAGGACTAGATAATGCAAGAGCATTAGAAGAAAAATTAAGTGGTGAAACCGCGGCTTTTAGGATGCAGGCGTTAGAAATAGCAGCAACCGCACAGGGTGTAAATGTCCCAACGCTGGTTGCACAAGACTGGCTAATCGAGCATGGGTTTGATATGACGTTGAAAGACTACCAGTCACAGCTTCGCATTCTTTCTACGGCTGCTGGGAGCTTGACTGCTGCCGCTACTACAAAAGAGGTTTATGATGAGATAGCAGGTATCACCGATTTAGGTGCAGATGCAGATGGTATGGGGATGCTGGCTATGCTAATGGGTGCATCTAACAGGACATTAAGCGATGCTGAAAAGCAGACAGCTATCAGGCGGTTAGACAACCATATCAGGTCATTGGTCGGCAATGCGAAGAATATACATGCTAGTTTCGACTGGGATGCTTTCTTAACCAACCTATCAGGTGAAGCAATGTTGGGCGATGCAGAACAAGCGGCGGCGGCACGCGCGCTAGTAGGCGAAACAGTGGGGAAATAATGGGTGCAACTGTAGATCAAAGTGCATATTTAGAGCAATTGCGTGGTGGATATTCCACACAAGATGCTATCAATGTGTATTACCGCGCTTACCCTGATCAGAAAGCTAGTTTAGAAAAAGCTCGAATTGCGTTAGGAGATGACGGGTTGCTTGATGCAATTATAGATGAAGTTCGTAAGAAGCAGGAGACAGAAGGCTACTTTGCTATTCCAGAAGAGCCACAGGTGTCTGAGGAAGAAGAAGCCCAACAGCGCAAGCAAGCCAGTCGACGGGCAGGACTAGAGGCGTTTGGAGCGTTTCCAACAGGTATTGCCGCAGGCCGCGAGGCAGGTGGTCGTGCTGCTGCGCGCATAGAGCAGGCATGGGAAGATGTTGTAGGTGCGCCATTGCGAAAGGTAGGAGAGAAGTATACAAGTCCTGCTATGCGTAAAATTCGTGCCAAACTCGCGGGTAGTGTTGACGTAGAGGATATTAAAGTAATGCTGGGAACTGGCGAAGTGCCTGACTCTATGATGGCGGCTGCAAGTGTTCTAGGAATTAGACCAGAAAACGTTAAGAATTCTAAGATTGTTTTGAGTGAAATAGCCAAAGCAGGCTATATGCCTACTGCCGACGAACTTGGAGAAGAATTCATACACCAGCTTATTGAAAGCAAGTCTGGCAAGAAGCGTGATGCTTTTATCAATTACCTAGTAGGCCGCAACTTCAATGACGGGTTGCTGACTAACCCTTATCATAGCCAAGTACGGCGTGGTGAGGTGGGCTGGAGAGAGAGAGTTTTGCAGCAACGAGCGGCAACTGCACCTCTGACTACAGCCTTAGCAACAGCAGGGCAAGCCATAGTCGAATATCCCGAACAACTAATTGAGCATCCCGATCAGTTGGCAAAACTCACAGCGCAATTAGCAGTAGGCAAGTTCATAGTTGCGCCAATAGCCAGTAAAGCTATCGAAGCGGCTATTGTTAAATCGCCTTTAGCGCGCCGCGTCATGACGATGGATTTTAAGGAGGCTTACAAGCATTGGCGGGATTTTCGCAACATAAAATCTTCCGCAGAGGCAGTTCACGATACTTTCTTAAATATACAGCGACCTGACATGGCAAGCCGCGTTGTGGTACGAGGGGTTCCAAATGATTCACCAGAAGTTCTGGCGACGTTGCAGGCTATATCCAACAGGGTAGCCGGTATGTCGCCGGAACAGGCGCGGGCTTTTGTAGAGACATTCGCTAGGCCTATCAGAAATGGGCAGTTCAAGGTTCTAGTATCACGCGGGATGGCATTAGAGAACCTTCCAGAACTGGCGGCCTTGCCACAAACAACTGGTGTGCCTGTACCGGGTGTACCACCTGTTGATGTGCCAGCACGTCAAGTACCAGCAGGGCTAATTGAAGCACCCGGTGCGATAACTCCAGTAGCAGATATTAGTGCCGCTGCTGCCGTTTCCCCCGCCGTTATACCACTGGACGGGTCTGAAATATACAGGGTCAATGCACAGCCTGTGGCTGACATGACTGGTTATACCGAAGATGACGTGGTATTTATGCGAGCGATGGGCATGACTGACGATGCTATAAAGACGCGGTCGTTGGCAGAACTGCGACCGCCTGAGATGCAGGAGATCCGCGCAGGGTCGTTGAAAGCTGCTGATACGGTACTTATACCGCGCTATGGCACAACTGGCAAGATTATAGACGACAGTAAGCCAGACACTTTTCTGATTCAGATGTCCAATGGCATGAAGCTTCGTATGCCGCGAGATGCCGTTGTAAATGCTAGTTATCAAGACATACCGTCAAGCGTTGTGCCTTTTGCACAAATGCCTATCATGGAAGTACCTGATGCCGCGCCGCCTATTATCGAACCGGGCACTACGTTTATGCCCGGACGTGCTATGCAGAGTGAAGTAGTGGAGATGCCCCCGGAAGAAGTTGCTGAACCTGTGCCAGTCGAGCCTGAAGCTGTAGTAGAACCACTACCTGCTCCGGTAGTAGAGCCAGTTGCTCCCGCTATCACACCAGCACGCGCAGAGTTACGCCGAGGCATTCGTGAAGTACACAAGATGACGACTGATATGGCGCGCGAACTAGGGGTAGATATACCAAGCGATTCTCCTAATGCAGCATTATCAACTTCCCCTGAGCAGGTAATTTCTGACACGCGGAAAGAACTCGATCAGCTTGAGAAAGATATTGACAAGCTAATCACTGACGAAGGTGAAGTATTATTTTATTCTGGGCTACCATCGCCTGATATGGCAAAGATAAAGGCTGTTGGTAGAAAGATAGTGGATTTGGTAAGTCGCAAATTTTACTTCCCGCGTACACCATTGCAGGTAGACATGGATTCGCAGATAGCCGACCTTGATGCTGCTTATAACAAAGGTGCGGTAATGACCGAGTGGCAGGCGCGCAAGATGCGGAAGTTAGGTGTGGACAGCAAGTATGATGAAATAATCTCACGGTACATGGACGACCCTGTGAATTACAATCGAGATTTTGACACACTTCCTGTAGCGGCACAGCAGTTGGTTCATTTGCTACAATCTGAATACGCACAGTTTGGGGCAATGGCTCAGAAGCTAGGCATATTAGACCAGCTTCGCGAGAACTATATCAAGCACAGATGGAGAGAGAAAGAAACAGCGGTCAATAAAGTCTTTGGAATCAGGCAAGGTAGATTACACGACAAGCCTAGTTTTGCGAAACGACGTACCTTCGATACATACGCAGATGGTGAGGTGGCTGGCTTAACACCTGTTTTTGACCCAGTAGGTGATTTCCAGAAGTACGCACAAGAGTTTTGGCGCGCTGCTGCCGACCAGCGTTTTATAGAGAATGTGCGTATATTAACAGACTTAGATGGCAACCCAATGATAATGGGGCAACCGAAAGATCCTGCCAAGAAAGCTATTTATGATAAATATATAAATCTTAATATACCAAGTGTCAACAAGCTAATGGCGGTTGGCGGTATACCCGCTAAGGTACATCCTGATATTGCACCTATTTTACAAGAATGGTTTAAGCCGTATTTGGATATACCCAAGTTAGAGATAGGGAGTAAGGTATTTGATCCGTGGAACAGGTACAAGCGTGTCCGAGGCTTCATCAGGAGGATACGAGTATGGAATCCTGCCTTCCATTTCGGCAACATGGGCACTAACAATACGGTACTTGGGGGAGAGCCTTTCAGGTTTATAGTCCGTGGGCATAAGTTGTGGAAGAAGATGGATGATGCTGTGCTGTATGCTGCCGATTCGGGATTACAGCTATCGCGCAACAGCGCTATAGCCAGTGTGCTAGGGGTGCGCTCTGCGGACAATATACGAGTGGCGCAGATGTATGCTAATGCAGAGGCGGCTATAGGCGCAAAGGCCAAAGGGCGCGTGATACTGGAAGAAGGAATTAAGGGTACATACAAGGATATGCGAGATGCGGTACAAAAAGCTACCGGGACATTGGGTAAAGCAATGGCAGCAAAGGCAGTCCTACACCCGATAAAAACGTGGGAATATCTAAATGACAGGCTTTTATGGGATGGAATAGTACGGAACTCTGCAATAGGTGCTTTTGATATATTGACCAAACGCTATGCCCGAAGGTATCCCGATATGAGCAAGGAAGAAGTAGGAAAGCTGATCGCTCATTACGTCAATGACATTTATGGTTTAATACCGCAGTATTGGATGTCTAAAATAGCGCGTGAAGCTGCTCATGTTGCACTACAATTCCCCAACTGGACTATATCCAACCTTGATGTCATGGCGAAGGCCGCTACTTTGGGGCGTATGGGATTTGGTGCGAGACATATACCGCCGCATTTACGCAACAGGCTGGCGTGGATGAATGCCAACTTCATAGGTAGGATGATTTTTGGCGCACTGATGATCTTCAATATCGCTCAGTTAGTATCTATCAGTGTTACCAACAAGCTGAAGAAAGATGGGAAGATGAAGGGTGTGCTAGTTCCGCTACATTCAACATTCCAGAACGGATGGAAGCACTGGCTTGACGTAGATACTGGTATGAGAAACTCCCGCGGACAGCCCATATACTGGATTTCAGGCTTCTTCCGTAACCCGCGAGACTTCCGGGGTTGGATTGCTGATCCTGCTGGCACTTTAGCTAATAAGAGCGAAGTAATTGCTAGGCATAGCATTGAGCAGATATGGAATTATACTTACTGGAAGAAAGAGCCAATTACGCAACGCGGGATGCCGATTGCAAGGCGATTGGAAGAACGGTTAAAGGCTTTTACGTTAGCTATGAGTCCTGTTAGTGCTGTTTATACAGAACCCGGCAAGACGAAAACTACTATTGAGTATATAGCGCCATTTACTGGCAACTGGATTAGCAAGGGTGCGCCCGGTGGACGGCTGGTGGAAATATTCTATGAAACCAAAGACGTGATGAAATTTGCGGAGGAAGATGTTGACAACAGGATCGATGTAGCAATACAAAAAGGAGAGTGGAATAACGCTTTTGGCGAAATGGCGAAAGTCGGAAGATATAAGACTATTGCTGGTGTAGTTGGTAGGATCAAGAAGTTTGTTGCTCCGCTTAATTACATGCTACAGAATGCCACAAAAGAAGAATTGGCTGCCTATGTTGGAGAACTAAAGAAGCATGGCTATACAGTCGGCGACCTTAAACAAGCAGCAGTAGAAGAAGCTATGGTCTTATTAGGCAAGCATTATTTAGAAGCTGTTAATCCACCGTTACCTGACGATCTGGAATTAGAAAGCGGTGGTCGCGAAGGTACGCCGGGATCGAAGATAGGTGTAGACTTACTACAGCCACAGAAGTATCTGGAACGGAGGTAAAAATGTCAACAATAGCACAAAGAGAGACAGTACGGAAGTCTGGACAGACGACTATCTCTACTACCGCCGTGCCAGTTACGAAGGTAGGCGATACCAGTGGAGCGGGTACTACCTTTACCGTTACTACTGTTGTTGATGCAGCGGCGTGGGATCTGTCAGGCGTCACAGAAGGCGAAGTCGTTGTTACTGCGGATGGCTACAAGGGAATAATAACAGATGTAGATGATGCCAATGACACGCTGACAGTAGCAGGATGGATGCCGCCAAGTGGCAGGACGCCAGATGTGAGGATACCCACCAAGCCTGCCGATACTAGCACCGTTACTATCCATAGGATAAGCCGTGCAAAGGTGTTGTCCATTCAGTCATTGCCGGCCAATACTTTCGATATGTATGTAGGCAAGCACGGCACAGCAACCAGTGGCGACAAGAAGATAACAGCAGGACAGGTGCAAGAGATTGTGCCAGACGAAGAAGAGTATTTGGACGTAACACGCGTTTATATAATAGCCGCCAGCGGGTCGCAGACAGTAGCGTACATGGGCGGCGGCGGTAAGAGAAGGAGGGAATGATGGCTACAATAAAGCAAAATCCTAATCATCATGGAAGCGGTAGCCAGTCCGTTACAGCTACCGCCAAAGCCGCTACGCAGATAGTGAGTTCCACCGGGGCATCTACTACCTATACTGCTGCTACCATTGTTGATGCCGCAGCGTGGGATCTATCCAACGTAGAAGCAGGTGATGTCGTCAAAACCGCCGACGACTATAGAGCGATTGTCTTGTCGGCGGATGATGGCAATGACACTATAACTATAGAAGGTGGGTGGATGCCGCCAACAGGCGCTGGCCCGGATGCCAACAAAGCCAGTGTGCTACCCACTGACGGCAATGCGGCAGTAGTGCATAGAATGAACAGGTGCGTCCGCATACATCTGTCGGCTGATGCAGGCAATGCCAACACTGTGTTTGTGCGTCGTGGCGGTTCTGCTCCAGGGGCGGGGGTCTACACGGACTATCCGCTGGTAGCAGGGCAGAGCGTTACTATTGAAGCTGACGAAGAAAAGTATCTGGATCTGACAACTGTATGGCTGATAGCCGCGGGCGCATCTACCGTAGACTGGATATTGGGCGGCGCAGGCGCAGGCGGAGACATCGCTGTTACGATCAATCTATCAGGGCCGTTCCTGGTCAATTGGCAGACGCTTGTAGACGGCGACGCAACGCCTGATGTTAGCGCCGGTGCGTTCTTTGCAACAGCCAATACAGGGGCCACGTCAATCACCAACTTTGATTCTGTATTGGATGGCATAATCTGGCTGTTTATTAACGATTTCAATACAACGCTAGTACATGACGCGACTAAGATTAGCCTGCAAGGAGGGCTAGATTACGGCCCAGCCGCCGTTGGCGACATCCTGAAATTTGTGAAGCGCAGCGGAGTATGGTATGAGACCAAAACCCGCCAGCTTTAGGAGGCAACTATGTTTGTAATCAAAAAAAAGTGGTTAGTATTCCTTATTATTGCCGTACTTTTCAGTGTTATAGGCATCGCTGGCAGTATGTTATCTGGCTGCGGAGGCAACCAGCTGGAGTTGGTAGAAGGCAAGCCAGTCTTGTTCTTTGCTGACGGCGTAGAGACACCAAGCGTGTCGCTGGGAAGTAACTTTGCTACGCAGAATAGCCAGCCGACGACTATTGCAGACTTCAAAGACGGGTACAACAAGAAAGTGATAACGGTCTTGTTTCGTGATGACAATACTACCATCGTTAGTAATGAGGAAATATCGTTAGCAGGTGATCTGTCATTTGATGCACTAACAGGAGATAGCATAACGCTTGTTAAGTTAAACGATGTCTGGGAAGAAACATATAGGAAACTGAGGTGAGATAACTATGAAAATAATCAAGCTACTTGCGGTATTACTATTGATTTTATGTATAACGAATCCTGCATGGGCGTTAAGGGCGGCGTATGTAGGCGATGGGGTGAACAAGGGTGCGACGGGCTATGATGTTCGAGCATACGGAGTTACCGGCGATGGGGTCACTGATGATAGAGCTACTCTAGCTACCGCTGATACCGCAGCAAATAGTGCAGGTGTATCTCTTGTTCTACCTAATGGTGACTACAAAATATCGAGTGATATAACTTTAGTTAGTAATCTTGTTTTTCACCCCGGCGCAATACTTACTCCTGATACTGGAGATACCGTTACAATAAATGGTATTATTGATGCTGGTCAATATCAAATTTTTGCTGGTGATGGCACTATTGCTGGATCACCAAAGAATGATTTTGTGCGTCCTGAATGGTGGGGTGCTGTTTCTGATGGAGCTACTGATTGTCAAGCGGCTTTTGAACTGGCGATAAATTTTGCTTATGCTAATGGTGTAGGTCAAGTTAAACTTTCTTCTGGTATATATTACATAAATTCTACTACTACATTTACCAGTATAAGAGAAGTAACCATAGTTGGTACTACTACTAAGCCGCAGTACACTTCCAGTCGGGTGGCCGGATCGGCCATCGTCTTTAATGGTATAGCCACAGGTACACCGGGATGGAGGTTTGATTCCTGTAGTGGTTTGTCATTTGAGAACTTTTGGATGTATACCGTAGGAACGAAGGCACATTCTGGAATCTATTTCTATCAAACAAGAACATCTGTATTTAAGGGGATAAACGTACAGAGGTTCACAACGGCGTCGGTTTATTTTGATGATTCATTTAGTCTGACATTCAAAGATTGCACCTTTTCTGCTTCTGCTGCTGGTGTTAGATCATTTGGTAATACCCAAAACATAACCTTTCTAGGTTGTTCTCTGATACAGAATACTTCATGTGGGGCGCAGGTTTATGGACAGAATTATACGTTTATTGGTTGTGATTTTGAGGGTCAGCCACGAGGAATAGACCAGAACCCTGGTACTGGTCGTGTCAATAGCAGAGGTTGGTTAGTAGAAGGTAATTATTTTGAGTCGATGGGGTTAGATAATGTACTCTTTCTGGTATTTAATGATTATGGTCAATTTGGTACGGCGTATTTATCTGATTTAGATTATTTTATATATCTAAATAGTTCTGACCATAATGTTGTGGTAAACTGGGCTGGCGATGTTAAAATACAAGCTGCATCAACCAATAATACAATAGTTCATATTGGTGGTACAGTTACAGATGACGGTACTGATACTATTATATTAGATGATATGAACGCAACCGTAATAGATATCGATGGAAATCATTTGCGGAAGGATGGTACAGTAGCTTTAACGACTGATTGGCCTACTGGAGAATATCTTATAACTACAGGCGATATGGGTGTTACCAAAACAGCCGCAAATTATGGCGATGAATTGGTTACTAATGGTGCTTTTGATTCTGATGCTGTTGGATGGGCGGTTGCCGTATCGGTGCTTACTAGTGAAGCAAGTGGACAAAGTGGTAATTGTCTAAAGGTTCTTTCGACAGGCGGCGGTGGAGGATGGCAAGCACAGGCACGTCAAGAAGTTACAGTAATACCTTTTGTAAAGCATAAACTTACATATTATTATAAACAAGGTGATAGCACCAAAGGACGAGTTTATATTGATGATTCCGCTTTTTATCGTGGTAATCCTGGAGTTGGTGATTTATATTATTCTGGTAATTTAACTGATGTCGCCTGGGCTGAACATACTGCTGAATTTACTCCAACAACAAGCCCTGTTTACCTTATGTTGGAGAATTTCGATACAGGTGCATATTCTTTCTTTGATGAAGTATCTATTACAATTATACTAGCTGGCGACCTTTCTGTTGGTAATGATATAAATGCTGGTGGAGATATTACTGCTGGTGGTGTTGTAACGGCTGGTGATATTGTTGTTACTAAAACAGCCGCAAATTATGGCGATGAATTAGTTACTAACGGTACATTTGAAACAGACCCAACTACTAATTGGACGGCTGTTGTAGCGACGCTTACTAGTGAAGCTGGAGGACAGAGCAATAATTGCTTGAAGAATCTTTCGACTGGTGGTGGTACAGGATATAGATCACAGGCACGCCAAGAAGTTGCGGTGATACCTAATCTAAAGCATAGATTATCTTATTATTATAAACAAGGTGATGGTACTTATAGCCGTGTTTGGATTGATGATACGGCATTTTCCCGTGATCCTACAACCGGCGATTTATATAATTCTGGTTTTTTAACTGATGCTACTTGGACTGAACATACGGTCATTTTTACACCAACAACTACACCTGTCTATGTTATTTTGGAGAATTTCGATACAGGTGCATATTCTTTCTTTGACGAGTTTTCTATTACAACTATACTAGCTGGCGACCTTTCTGTGGGTAATGATGCGGTTATAGGTAATGATTTAACTGTTACGAATGATTTGACAGTTGACGAGAAGACGATATTTACTCCTACCACAACGCAAGTGATCAATGCTGTTGGCGATGTGATATTGGCGAGTGGAAGAATAGTCGTACTTGATCCAGATGCCGACTATATCTTAACATCAGCTCCTACGATTGCTGATGGGACGGAGGGTGAGGTTGTCTACATAATTTGTGCGAGTGGTGAAACAAATACTGTCACGATCCAAGATCAGGACTACTTAGCCTCTTCAAATATCCAGCTTCTGGGTAATGTAGCATCGAGGGGAGTGACAGGCGAAGGTGTTATTCTACTTTACTTTAATGGAACTGATTGGATTGAGTACGGTGGAAGTGGTTCTGGAGGTGCTATAAACATTACGATGCCTTTGCAAGCGGATGACGCTATCCACATTGGCCAGGGAGGTATTCATCTTAGTAATCAACTTCCTGCGACGGCCGCATCAACACAGACCGGTATTGATATAGTTGTTCAGGCTAACCTTCAAGACCCCACCAGTAGATACCACGCAATTGATGTAGCTGTATCAGGCGGAGTACCCGGTGGCGAGGTGGCTGCTGTTGGTACTCACACGGATGTTGAAGTGATCATACAAGACATAGGAACTTTTGTCAATATGGACTGGGGAGGTGTCTGGACTGGAGCGGCATTTGCGGACAAAACGACAGAGTTTACAACTGCCGGTGCTGGCGGTGCTAATGATATAGAGCTATTCCCGGCCGATGATGATTATATACTAATCGCCGATGCCAATACGTTTAGTGAATTGGAAGTAATCCTCTATAGCGTGGGAAGTATTGATGCGAAACTGGATTTTTTCTACGGTGATGGTTCTCAAGGCTGGACACCTTATAATCCAGCGGATGATACAGAAGGCATGACTGAATCTGGCATCATCCGCTGGACTGCTGGTGATTTGACCGCTTGGGGAACAGACACGGTTAATGAAATCACTGGGTTGGGTGGTGGTGTTGAATATTATTGGGTCAAGATAGTTAGGACTAGAAATAACGTAGTCACTGATGCGGTTGAAAGTACATTAGAGATTTTGGCTCCGACAATATATAAGTGGGATAAAAATGGTAATTTGACTGTTAATAATATTATTGTCAATGATACAGTTGTCACTGGATCGTTTGCGGGTATTACGGCAGCAGAAGTTGTAGATATAAATATTGGTTCTATTCCAAGCAATAATCCTAATATTCGCAGGGTATTAGTATATATTAGCAATGATCCTACAGGGGATGAAAATATCTTATGTAGGTTAAGTTTTCATGAGACTGATGCTTTTACTTCTACTGGTGAGATAGTGGCATATGAGTTTAATGTCACTTTCACTGAAACTAACGGCGGGGTAACGGCAGGTGATGCCACTGATGTTGTTGATACAACTGCTGGTTTGGTCATTCATGATCTAATATACTTTCAGGGTGGAACACCAGAATTTCAGAGATTGACGGCTGCGCCGACGGCGACAGGGATAGCCTTCGCCGATACGGCGGCAGAGGATCATGCAAATGATACAGGTATTGTTAGAGTAGCAGTAATACCAGATAGTTTTTGGCTTGAAGATGGTGATGGTAGCAATGAAATTCATGCTCGACTTGAGACATTCTCGGCTCCAAATGCTGCAATGAATATTGCGATTTCTATTGATTTATAGGAGAAGTAAAATGAAAAAGATAATAGTATCAATACTGATAATATTTCTTTGCACTGTATCTATAGGCCATAGTAAACTTTACCTGATGGAGGAATCATTTTATAATAGATATGGGGTTTCTGCTGAAGGACTCGTCCTCTGGCTTGACCAGTTTGACGGTCGCAGCTATGGCAATGCTGGTATCTGGTACGACATTAGCGGAAACGGCAACCATGCTGTTCAGGGTACTGGGGCTAACCAGCCTGCAATTACCGGGGCTTTGGGACTGGCTGGTAGTTGTCGTAGCTTTGACGGGGATAATGATAATTTGGTTACAGGATTCAATCCATTTAATGAAATAAATACCAGTGATTTTACTATCTCTGTATGGCTTAGACATACAGGGGGTGTTGATCGCAGGTATATTATTGGCCCTACCACGCCTGCACCAAGATTTTATTGTAGATTAAACGTACCTGGGGAACTAAATAGAATAGTTTGGGGTTTAGGAAATGACTTTAAAACATTTTCTACTGTCTTACAGGCTAATCAATTTTATTGCGTAACATTTGTTTTTGATTATAGCGCCGGGGGACTTAGTTTATTTTTAGATGGTGTTTTTGATGAGTTAATTATTTCTGCGGCTTTTAAGTTAGACCTTAGAAATGGTTTAATGACAATTGGTGATAATAGTAATTCTTTTCAAGGTTTAATATCAAACTTAACTCTCTTTTCCCGCGCCCTATCAGCCGCAGAAGTCAAGCGGCTCTATCTGGCAGACGCAGGAAGGCATGGAGGTCTATGATGGAAACTAAATTTCTGTCAGAAAATAGGGGTGTAACAATAAATGTCTGAAACTGGTGAAAACATGCCTGCTGATTACGTTACGAAAGAAGTTTTTGAAGCTAGTATTAGCAACGTCGAGATAAAGATAGATGCTCTAAAAGAATCCGTAGACAAGGCGTTGGATAAGCTAGACCAATATGAGACGCGTATCAGTAATAACACAACCGACATTGCTGTTATCAACAAGGGTCTTGCTAACGGAGAGAAGTATAAACTTAGCAACAGGAATCTCTTTCTGATTGCAATTGCTTTAGTAGGAATTCTCGGCAACATCAGCAAGATTATTGACATATTTAAGTGAGGAGCCAGATGGTAGTTAGCAACGACGAGATGGTTAATATTGCAAGCGAGAACCACAATGCAGGCGTATCGGTAGTGACTACGTGCGGGTGTTTTGACATCTTACACATAGGCCATAAGAGACTACTGGAAGCATGTAGTAGCATTGAACCAGTGAGCGATCTCCTAGTGCTTGTAAACAGCGACCGCTCTGTGAGAGTGCTGAAGGGCGAAGGCCGTCCGAATATACCAGAAGCAGAGCGTGCAGAACTGATATCGGCTTTTGGCTGTGTCGATTATGTCACCATCTTTGACGACGACGCCCCCATAGAGCTACTGCGTGCCATTGACCCTGACATACACTGCAAGGGCGACGATTATAAGATAGAGGATGTGCCTGAGCGAAAGTATGTACGCCGTGTTGAGCTTATTCCCATCACGCCTGACCGATCCAGCACGTCTATTATCAACTCTATCTTGTGTACGAACGGACACATTGACATTGATTACCTGAGCCAGTGCCCTGATGTTGTAGTTGACAAAAACCATGAATGGGGTATAGAGTTGAGATTAGTCCAGACTCCATTATATACAGGGAAATTTTTGGTTTACGATAACAATGTTCATGCTGGATCTTGTCATTTTCATAAAAATAAAACAGAGACCTTCAAGATTATATCGGGGAAGGTGCTGGTATATAGGGAGCCTGATATTAACCGGATATTTCAAAGCGGCGAGGATATTTTAATCCCGAAAAAGTGCAAACATCAGATGAAGGCGATTACAGAGACAGCCGTTATAATGGAAGTTAGCACCAGCCATAATGACAATGACACTTATCGTGTAGAAAGTATATTGTGAACTCATTAAAACACGATAAACGCAGGGCTTTAACAGATAATGATTTGGATGTTATTCAATCCAGATATGAAGCAGGCGAGAGTTCTTATGATTTGGCGAGAGATTTCCCGGCTTCCAACGGCATTATATGTAAATGGTTAAAAAGACGTGGCGTACCGATGCGACCTACGGGGAGACAATCGAGATTCCATCATGAGCAGTATTTCCAGCATATTGATTCAGGGGAGAAGGCATATATACTTGGCTTTTTCTATGCTGACGGATGTAATACGGGCAGTGGGCTGGATTTTAGCTTGCATATACGCGACGAGGAGATTGTTAGGAAGATTCGAGACCGTATATGCAAGGATGTTCCTATAAGAAAGCGAGTTAGACCGAGCGTTGAAATGGCTCGGTTCCGTTTGTGTGGACAGGTATTGTCTAATAGATTATCTGAACTAGGGTGCGTCCAAAGAAAGGCACTTGTTCTTAAATACCCACAATGGATGCCGAATGAGCTACATTCTCATTTCATCCGTGGATATTTCGATGGCGATGGTACAATATGGATACACAAGCAAGGAGAGAGAGAAGGACATCCGGGATTAGCTTTTTCAAGCACATTGTCCTTTCTTTCTACTGTCAAAGATATAATACAAAACACGCTTGGTATTAGAGGCGTTCTTTGTAGAAAAAGGCGACTGGATTTATGGAGTACTTGCCATCTTAATTACTCGGATTTTTACAATGTTATAACTATTTACAGTTGGATGCTTAAAGATGCCCATATATATATGAAGCGCAAGTATGATAAATTCTGCGAGATCGAACAAGACTTCGACAGGATGGAGACTGTTGCACAAGAGATAGAAAGAGGCAAAGCGGCGGATATAATAGAAATGAAAGCCAGCTATGAATCAGGAGAACCTTGCCGAAAAATCGCAACAAATTATCCTGTTTGCGGAGCCACGGTTTGGAATTGGTTAAAAGAGGCTGGGGTGAGGATGCGTAAAACCGGGCCTGTTCCAAAGGAGAGTGTATTATGAGTACGTTAGCCGTAACGCCACGCGCTGTGATCATGGAAGTGTCAACCCATCATGACGACAGCGATACCTACAGAGTGGAGGGAGTGCTATGAAATACTTGTTGGTTTTCGTCCTTATGCTTTTCACTATTGTTGCCGTGTCACAAGAACTACCAGAGCCAACCGACCCGCCAACCGTTTCATACGATAAAATACAATGGATGTGGGGGCCTGCCAGCACCGGGACTTGGATAGATATTACCACGGTGTCAACGGAGGTTATCAGCGTAGCGGTATTGCCAGATCAAGCAGACCATGTATATTGGAGCGTTGGTGGAAATCTAACATTTGTGGCAGCGGCACTGGAGAGTACGACGCAAGACCCAAAGATAGTTAAGATAGTAATTGCTCTAACGATCCCGGCAACATCGCCGTGGAGATGGTACTGGTTTGGGCGAATGCGATTTGCTGGAACAATTACTATCAACGGGGTAGATCATCCGAGGCCATACTCGCAAGCCTCCTACTGGGTAGGGGTAGTTAGTTTCACCTCGCTATCTGCCTTAATACATGCCCTTACATCATAAAAAAGTGTGTGAAGCTCGTAATAAGCCAATCGCTTTTGCTGTGGCCTTACTAAGCTTCTTGATTGCTATTTCAATGGTCTTAAAATCCTTACTAGTGCTACTGCTATAAATTTCTTCTATAGCATTTTGTGTAGTAGCAAGTATGATTGCTAATTGATCATTGATTTCATTCTCCACATCTTCTATTTCATCTTGCCAATCCATGCTACCTCCGATCATAAGTTATCCACCTATTCGTCGTCGTTTCCAGTCCGCCGAAGTTTCACCAGTAAACAGGTTCTTCCATGACTTAGATGCCCAACCCCATTTCTCTCGCTTAGTGGGATTGAAGTTTAGATATCCTCCGTGTGTCCCACACATTAAAGTTCCGAACATTACCGACCCTTCTGCATACAGCTTCCTGCCACACTTAGGACATCCCTTGTCCATAAGTTCACCTATAGTATGGCAACCGTATATCGCCTTGTATAGCTTCAGGTCATAGTATGCCATGCTACCTCCGATCATGTTGTCTCAAATTTTGCCAAGTGCTGCTTTTTCAAAATTGCACGATTAAGCTCTCTGAAGATGTGCATTATACAATTCCAAGCATAGTTTGCTATACCACGATCATAACTAACTATGAGCAAATCTCTTATGGTTACCCGAAGTAACTCAGGCGGGAGCATATCTTTAGCATCGTAGACCCAATCTCCTAGCTCTTTACAGGATACCAAGTTGATACATATTGCCTCTTCTTTTTCGTCTATCATCGCTGTTACTAAACCGAGCGGTGTTTGATATTTAGAAATCCAGCCAATAAACCTAAGTGCTAGTAGTATATCTTCTGGTGTTCCCATGTTACCTCCGATTCTCATGGAAAAAATTTCACCTATAGCATGAAATAATTTCAGGTTAATAATTACAGATTGTCAACAACCTTGTAAACCGTTTATTCATGCGTAGTTGTAATGTGCAAAAGTTTCATGTAACCAATTCTGTTGTTTTACGTCCAATCCTATGATGCTTTGGGGGTCTTTGCACCGTCAGCCCACAATGGGTTCATCCTGTATTCTGTGCCATCCAACCATCTACCACCGGGCTTCCATACGCTGATCCATTCCTTGTCCTTTAATACTTGCAGGCATTTGATGACTGTCCTACTGGTCAAGCCTATCGCTTCAGCAAGTTCTTCCTGCTTCCATTTCACGCGTCCATTGGCGTCCTTGCCTGTGCGCTTGTACTTCAATAGCATTGTCCAGTAAACAGCTTGCGTAGATGGCGTGAATGTGCGCCACTGCTTAGATAGTAAAGTTTTCTCAGGGATGGATACATAGTATCCGTTGATAAGATGGTCTTTCATTGTGTCACCTCTGGTTGAGAGAAGGTGTAGGTGGTTGCACTCAACCATGACTACGGGAGTAGCCACTTAATACAACCACCACACATATTTTAGGCCGTGAGGATCGCGTTTCCTCACTACCTATTTTACCACCAACCAGAGGCTAAGTCAAGAACAATCACCTCCTTTCGCTATTGATTATCTATCAGAGCAGAGAATTCTTCTATAATGGCAGATACGAAGATGAACCAATACTATTTAATTCACAAATACCCCTCATACCTTGTCCATATACCAAGTCCTGTCATGCACAGCACGGCTAGTAAATAAACCCCAGCGAGAATCCACGGGGCGGCTTTAGAGTCGTCGAAGTATACACCATCTACGCCCTGCACCTTGCTTCTTGTTAAGCCCACTATTCCACATAAGGGCAATGAAATAATCCCTAAAGCAATCAAAATTACCGCCAAGAATTGCATTGCAGTTATGTTATTTTCCGTCATTTTGCTATTTCACCTCCTTTCGGGTTTCTTGAAAACTACATATTAAGCAGAGCTTCTTTATAGCTAGTTTCGGCTTCTGCCGCAGACTGTGCAGTATGGATATATTCTTTTCTGGCTTCATTGCAATAAACACTGAGTTGTATTTGCAAATCTCTTAACATACACAAGTCAACGTCATTGCAAAGAATATTTGTTGCCTCAAAACAACTACCGTTAAAATAATACCTCTGTGCAAATATTATACAAAACGGTTTTCTTTTTCCATAGAAAAATATTTGGTATACATATTTGCCATCAACCCAAGAACGATTCTTTATAACATAGTCAGCACACTCAAATTTCTTTGGTAAATATTCCTCATTGCTGTGTAGTGTCCTTGCAATTTGGTCTGCAACTGACAAAACAGATTTATGAGTTTGCTCTGGCAAGCGCTTTCTCCACATCTTATCACCTCCTTTTCGTTAATCGAAGAAAACGTTGTTAATATATTCTGTTATATCCTTCCCGATGTATTTACGGATAGCTTTATACATGCTTTTCGTGTCCCCGTCCCATGCGTCTATCAATTGTACGATAGCCGCGTCTATAGCTTTTCTGAAGGTCAGTATTGGTTGCATTTAAGAGTTATTCACCTCCTTTCGGGTTAAAAAACAATCCGAATTTGCCCCTTGTCAGCCCTCTTAGCTTTTTTCTGGTATAAAGTACCGTTTGAATGGTAGACCGTGGCAGAATGAGCCTGATTCACGCGAGCATCTAGCCGTCAGCCCCTCCGCAAGATAACCTTAGCGGCTTCCAGAAGATTACCAGATATTACTAGCGGGTATTTCCCAGTATATCCGATAATTTCTTCGCCATTGTCTATCTTGATTAGGTTGGGTATCTCCGCCCGCGCTCCTGCCTCTATATCAGACATGCTATCGCCAATCATCCAGCTTTCAGACAAATTTATATTATGCTCAACAGCCGCTTGGTATAACATGCCGGGCTTTGGCTTACGACAGGCACAATCTTCGTCAGGTGCATGTGGACAGTAATAGTAAACACCATCCCCGCCTTCTTGGCATATTTCCGCAGCCATTGTAGAGAAGATTTTTTGTATGGTTTTATCATCTACCAAACCTCTTCCAATACAGGATTGATTACTGACCACAATTGGTATAAAACCTACTTTTACTATCAAGCGAAATGCCTCAAATGCGCCATCAATGAACTGAAAATCATCCCAAGACAAGATGTACCATGTCTCGTCCTTGCCTTCTACTCCGGGTCTCCATTCATTTACAACACCATCTCTATCCAAAAACACAGCTTTATGTAACATCAGTCACCTCCTTTGGTTCTTGAACGTCATCTTCTTCATCCATCCAGCCCATTGCTTTGCTAATCGCATCGGAAACTTGGATTGGATCTACTGCGTCAGACTGGAGTTTTCCTATACCATAATCACCATTTACTAGACCATTCCAGATGTCCCACATAGGTTGCTCTATCATGCCAGCCGCTTCTTCAAGAGTCAAGCTACAGTTCTTGTAGCCGTTGAGTATGTTGGTAATCTTCCCAGATGGATTCATTTTACAACCTCCCCGCACAGTTCTTCTACCGTGCAATGTGCAATACCCGGCTTCTGGACGACTATAGCACCTGCTTTGTTTGCTAGTTGTGCTGACTTAAAGAACTGTTTTGTTCTCAAATACTCGAGTGATAATACGGCCATTACAGTATCACCTGCACCAGACGTTTCTTTCGCTTCCACATAATATGCTTTTTCGATCTTTGCACAGCCGCTATTGACAGCAATATACCCACCTGCCCCCATTGTCATTACAACCATTGGCAATGGAACATTGTGCATGGCGAACAACGTTTGTATCCCGCGTCCATCAATGTGATCACCCCCGCTACATTGTGCCAACATTTCTTTTTCACTGCATTTCAGTAGCGTACACCCACCATACTCCCAGAAGTTATCCTTCTTCGGGTCTACAAACACAGGCACGCTTTCTTTGTTGCATAGCTCAATGATGGTGTGTATAACTCTTGGCGTCAGAACCCCCTTGTTGTAGTCTGACAGCACAAAGGCGTCGTAGATGTCAATGTATTGTTTAATGCCTTCCAGCATCTCGTCTTGTATACCCTCGTCGATGGCTGTGCTTTCTTCGTCCACCCGGACTATGTGCTGGTCATTGCCAATGATCCGTAGCTTATGCGGCGTTGCGTATTTCCTATCTTGGCAGTAGTAGTATCCAGATGCCGGGTGTTCGTGAGTCAAGCGTAGTACGGTCTTTGCTGCGTCGTCATAGCCACCAACCGTGTAGAACGATGTCTGCGCCCCTAGCTTAACTAACTGCAACAGCACGTTGCCTGCACCGCCAAGATTCACAGTCTTTACAGGATTCAACACCACAGGCACAGGGGCTTCCGGGTTGATGCGCGTTACTGTACCGCGCCACCACTCGTCCAGAATGAAGTCACCGACAACAGCTATCTTCATCTTCGAGTACGCTTGTTTCAGTTCATCAGGATTCATCTGCATCTGCATCTCCTTCCCATATTATTTCTACTGTAGGTATACGGCTTGTATCCGTGCGGTAGGCGAACAGTATCTTTGCTAACTCCCATGTTGACCACTGGACAATCATATCTCCGCCCCATTCGTACTTATCCCACATCTCTTTCAGTCGTTCGCTGCTGTGGACTATCCCATCTATCTCTACTGCGTCGAGGATACATTCCACCATTATTTCTTTGTCTGTCATTGTTTCATCGTTCTCCTTTCAGTTGTATCTTAGTACATCTCTTGCACACTGCTTCAAACACCGGGTCACTGCCCCATTTATGCCCAAATATTCTACATACAATTCGCATTAGCCTGATCGGATGTATCAGCCTGATTCTCGAAAACCTAAAATGGGATATCTCCTTCGTATTCTTTGTCATCTTCACCCTCCATTGTTATTGTGTACTGCTCTGTGATTGTGCGGAAGTTGAATAGCTCCGTCGCTAATGTTGCTATGACGGTGATGATTACAGGCGGCTTTTCTACACACCCTGTCTTGCTAAAGTATTTTCTCAGAAGATTATCCGCATCATGTAAGCACTTTTCCATCAACTCGGTGTCTTTCATCTCTTCCTCCTCCCCGTTACAGCTACCCCTAATACTATTAACAAAAGACTCACAGGCCACCATGTTACTATGCTCCAGACTACACTCACATTGCACCTCCTCATGAAAAC
>SDBU01001880.1_pt1 | contig 28983 bp, 30 predicted proteins | sample 2277071 | NCBI WGS metagenome assembly SDBU01 (sample SAMN10397929, study PRJNA504765) | marine sediment metagenome | isolation source: marine sediment core GS08_GC12, 126 cmbsf | place: Arctic Ocean: Gakkel Ridge, Loki's castle | collected 2008 | reverse complement strand
GTTGAAGCAGTATAATTCCTACATATCAGCGATAACCAAGATACAGTCTCACGGAATCTCGGTAGATGGTTGTTTCATTTTGGGGCTGGACTATGATAGGCCGGATATATTCCAAAAAACACTTGAATTCATTGAAGAGTCGCAGCTATTAGAGGTACAACTTACTATTCTTACGCCTTTCCCTGGAACGAGGCTATATCAAAGAATGAAACGGGAAGGTCGCTTGCTAAGGGAAGTGTTTTGGGATAGATGTACTTTGTTCGATATTAATTTCGTACCTAAGAATATGACTGTCGAGCAACTCGAGGACGGTGGAGCTTGGTTAGGCTCACAGGTCTACGGGGAAGACGCATATACTCGTAGGAAAAATCACTATAAACAGATAATAAGAAACCTGTCTTCTGTTTCGCCTTCGTAATTCAAGTGGTCCTATTTTCGGGGGGCAGATCAACCCTATATATGATACATTCTGAGAATAACTCTATCAACTAGGACTCAATTGCCCATTGAAGATTAAGGATACCTTTCATCTAAATGTTGGTTTCAGGTTATAAGGCTGAAAGCTAAAAGGTTTCCCCTATATTACTACTTGCTCTTTTAAGTTTTAGGGGCAATGTAGTCTGGCATCTGTGCAAAGATGGTTGGAGCGTAGAAAATCATGAAGATAGTTTATGCTGTTGGAGACAATATCAATCGTATTTTGACACTTGCCCTCGGTTCTAGCACAGAGCTTGTAGCCTTCGAGAAGACGTCCCAACTCTGTGGGAAAGTCCTGCTCAGTTTTTGACGAAGCAGGCACTCCCCCTTTACAGGCGTTATTTTTTGGGCTAAAATAGCTATGAATCGGGCGGGTGTAACTCAGCGGTAGAGTGCTTGCTTCCCAAGCAAGACGTCGAGGGTTCGAACCCCTTCACCCGCTCCATTTCTAGCTCGATTTTTGGGGTTATTCAGTAAAATAGACTGTAAGTTGCTATTTTGCTTAACTTTTTTCATTTACGTATTATACCCCCTTATTTTACGAAGTTTTAGCAATAAGCTGGTACATAATGAATTATCCAGCCCTGGCGCGATGTTACTAAAAACGAGTTTTTAGGCATTGGGGAGAAGGGTGGTAAACCGGGTTTACGTGAAAAACACACGAGTGAAGAACCCGGTTATATCCTGAATAAGTTCAAGGGTTTCTCTGTAGGGTTTGTTGGCTCGGAAAGCCTGCTGGGATACTACCCATTATGCAGTATATGCAGCGGTATCTTTAAGTAGTTTGACAATCTACCCTATTGTTGCCTTCTCATTATTTCATAGAATTCATCAGGGCCCTTATCTATGGATAACGTTTCCATAGGACACATTTCTTCTGAATGCGGCTGCTGAATGTATGGTACGATTTTGGTGAAGTGATATCTAATGCCATATTTATCTAACGTTTTGACAGCCAGCCGGCTTCCCAACGGACTGTAAACCTCCAGGCAAGTAGCCTTAACGCATAGTAAGGCAGCGGCATTACCCATTATTTTGTCAAACACTACCACCAATCGGTGATGAGGAACAAAACTTTTAATGTATTCACATAAAGGCAGCAACCCACCTCTATTGGATACAAAGAATAGTTTACTACCTTTATATACCCGAAAGGTGTCATAGCTCATCAAGAAGTTGTTGAATAGACACGTATACAACTAATCTAACCACCCCTCTCCTTCTTTTCCGCAAACTTCGCCAATAACCAGATAGCTATTGGTATGGAAACTAACTGGATGGTTATACCCAACCAACCCTGTCTAATTACTGCCCAAAGTGAAAGGATAGGGCTTGTCTCTATCCCCAGAGGGCTGTAGTTCTCCACAAGAACAGGGTATATTATCAGAATAACTAAGAATAGTGCTAGGCGCCCGGCTATCATGGCACCTAGTAACGACCATATTACCCGCAGTTTAAGCTTTTCACGCAGTAAGCCAGCTACAAGGCCATAGGTCGAAAGCTCAACAACAATCTGTGGCAGAATTTGCAGGACAGGCATTCCCGAGATAATATTGCTAGCCAATGGAGTAAGCAATCCGACAATCAAACCTGCCCGCCAGCCAAACAGCAGTCCAGCTACCAGCACAAAGATGTGCATCGGGAGAAAGGTGGCTCCAGCAAGGTGGAATTGGTGGAAAGCCCAAGGTACCAATACGCTTAATAAAACAAATATAGATGTAAAGAAATAGCTACGGATATCGCTATACCTTAACACAATGGGGAAGGGCTGGCGCTTGGAAATGACTGCTCTATTAATCATTGGTTACCGGCTCGTTCTGATTACTGAACATGTTTTATGTCGATTCTTGAACCACCTGGCGCGGCGCGGTATATAGCCACCCTGATTACTCTACTTGATAAAGGGCTCAAAGCCTCACCCGATTATAAGAGCCGGTGATGCCGATCTCCTGGGCATATTGAACTTGCTTTGCCGGATCAACCTGGTTGGTTTCCTCAAGGACTCCAGGCTTCACCTCATTTATCAGTTCTAGCGACGCTCTGTCTATAGCTGCCATCTCATTGGATGCTAGATAGCCTATGTCTGGGCAGATTATGGGTTCGGGGTGGGGGTCACAATCACAGCTACGGGTTATGTTCACTAAGGCATTTATATAGAGCACCCTCTTCCCCCGGATGCACGCCTTAGCGGCTAATGCCAGCCCTTTTTGAAAATCCATGATTTTATAGCTCAAGGCACTGGTAGGGCAAACGGATACACATTTACCACAACCTTCGCAAGCGATGCTATCATATCTCCAGTTTGAATCTATGGTTATGGCGCGAGAAGGGCAGACTTCTGCACATGAACCACAGAGGTCACACTTCTCCACACAAAAGCTTGGCATACTCATGCGGTGGATTATCCGCTTCATATTTTTGGTCACCCCGCCCATTCCCAGGTTCTTTATAGCCCCACCGAATCCAGCCTGAACATGTCCTTTAACATGAGACATGACTACTATGTGAGTGCTTTCATATATTTCCTTCGCCACCTCAAAGCTATAGCCACCTTCAACCACCTCTACTCCTTCGTCTCCGATAACCACTTTACAACCCATCTTGTCCTCATTAAAGCCGTGCCTGTAAGCTACCCTCTTATAGCCATCCTTTGTAGACCTGGGTCCGGGATAAGCCACGGTCGTGTCGAATAGAAATGGTTCCGCATCTATGTCCTTCAGCTTTTCTACTGTCAACTTTACAATAGAGGGTGAAATATAGTACCTATTACCAGGCTCCCCCATATGAAGCTTGATTAGAACCTTCGCCCCCCTAAAGTCCTTGATACCAAGGAGGTCAAGGGCACTTAGGAGCTTCTCCGCTTCGGTGAAAAGGTAAACCTCAGCCATATCAGCAATATTATAACCTGCGTATTATGTTAATTATTGAAAGCAGATTGCCCCTTTCCTATTGATTAGTGTTACCGTCCTCACATTTTGCCTTCTATTTTTCTTAAGGCTTCCTTGACCATTTGGGGCACTTCCTCATCATCATACTCATTCTCATCTTTATCCTTGTCCTCATCCCTGAGGGCTTTGGTCAAAGCAGATACAGCCCCTCTGGCATCAGGGCCGATCTTCCCCAGAGTCTCGATAGCCCCCATGCGTACCCAATTATCGTTATCCCTAATCTCGTTGAAAAGCCTCTGAATCTCGTCTTCGGTCATTCTTACATACCCATTTTATACATTGTCTGCTAGAGATTGGGAATCATAATATCTAAAAATACCCTATTTTGTCTACCGATGTAACAAAACAAGCTACTGTGCAATAAATGGGATGTATAAATTTACCGCTATATGAGCATCGTATTTTATAATTTTAAATACACTTTCTTCAAATATCGAAAATGAGATACCCAAAATCAGATTGTCTTTGGCGGCGGGATCTATCTCCAGTAAATTTAGCCAGAAGTCGATGATAATGGTATCCGAAGTTTTGGAATCTAGATCCGGGAAGTCAAGGGCAACGTATGAATCATAATCGGTGCGTGTGTAAATGAATGGAGGAGATTGACCTGTCTCCGGGTTTTCAAGTATCAAAGCTGAAGCTGGTTGCAACATTTTAAATTCAAGGTGTAACCAGTCAGCCTTGAGTTTATCCTTAGGTGCTATTTTAAATGTTATATGAGCCGTATCCTCACTGTCCTGTTCTATATCATAGAACACAGTGGCTACTTTTAAAAAGGCGTCTACGTCTGCATTTCCATACTCGTAAAAGTATAATTCATACCCATCCTTTACATCGTGTGCGATGTTATCAGACGTTAAATTTAGTGAAACGAAGAAGAAGTTATCAGAAGTAGCGACATATAAAAGTATAACTAGTGCGACCAGGGCTAATGTGATGAAACCGAGTTTTGCCGATCTGATCATAAATTTAGGCCCTGCCTCAAATTCAGTCTTGGTAATCATTAATATTATAGCATTTTTTATAACGAGTCGATTATATTTTCTCCTTCTCTCTCTCCCTTATTCACCCCTATATCAGGGCTGAACAAAAGATGGTCTTACGACTTGCTATCCACTAAAAATGGTTTACGCCTGCTATTACGGGAGCGGAGCGTTATTTGTAGAATCGCTCAAATAATCTCTCTTAAAATATTGACTGAATTCGTCAGATATAGAGTCATAATCCGTCACCTATGGTGGGGCTGGTAAAGCCTTGCTGTTTCAGTAAAACCCTTTATTCAGCCTTCGCTTTTTTTGTGATATTATAGGAATATGCAAGATATAGTTGACATTACAATTGTCGGCGCCGGGGTGGTCGGGTTGGCGGTAGCGGCGCAGGTAGCCAGCAGGGACAGGCAGGTTTATGTCCTGGAGAAGAACAAGACCTTTGGTCAGGAAATAAGCAGCCGGCACAGCGGGGTTATACACTCTGGTATCTACTACCCTGAGGGTTCATTAAAGGCAATATTGTGTGTCGCTGGTAATATTATGCTCTACCAAATATGCCAGAAGTATGGCATAGGTTATAGAAGGCTGGGCAAATTGGTAGTGGCCACCAGCAATGAAGAGACTGGGGAACTGGAAACATTGCTGGAGAGGGGCAATAAAAATGGCGCCCGGGGTTTAAAAATACTGTCGAGACAGGAGATGAAGAGACTGGAGCCAAATATAGAAGGGGTGTCTGCTATTTTATCCCCTTCAACCGGGATTATTGATTCACATGCCTTAATGAAATACTTCATTACCAAAGCAACAGGTACCGGAGCTCAGATAGCTTACCTGACAGAAGTAGTCGGCATAGAAAAGGCAGCCGATGGATACCGGGTTACGGTAGAAGATAGCGAAGGAGAGTTCTCCTTTATTACCAGGGTGCTCATTAATTGCGCCGGCCTTGATAGTGATAAGATGGCTAAGTTGGCTGGTATAGATATAGATAATGCTGGTTATAGGTTGCACTACTGCAAGGGTGAATACTTCAGCGTGTCTGGCGGTAAAAACAGATTGGTTAACAGGCTGATATTTCCGGTGCCACCACCTAAAGTCGCCGGCGTAGGCATCCATGTTGTCCTTGACCTGGACAACAGGATGCGATTAGGTCCCAGCATCAATTATGTTGATAACATAGATTATACCGTTACTAATGAACACAAACAGCTCTTCTATGATTCGGTAAGAAGGTTTTTACCCTTTATAAAGGAAGATGACCTGGAACCTGAGATGGCTGGCATCAGGCCCAAGCTTCAGGGGCCTGGAGAAGATGTTAGGGACTTCATCATCAGAGATGAGGGTGACAGGGGCCTTCCGGGGTTAATAAATCTTATCGGTATCGAGTCTCCCGGTTTGACCGCCGCCCCAGCCATAGCTGAGTATGTAGCCGGTTTAGTTGGAGAAATACTGCCGGATAGGTGTTGAAACTTCTCTCATCTTAAGCCTATTCTACTAGAATTTTGGATTAAAAAAAAGGGGGGGGTTATCTACCTCACCCCCTTTGTCCCCCTCTCCTTTGAAGGAGAGGGGGAAATATATTAAAAAGAGGGGCTTCGCCCCTCTTAGACACCCCTTTGATAAAAGAGCTATATGGCAAAAACGCTGCAACGGGTGATATAATATGTAAAATAGTCATGCGAGATGCTAGAGGAGCAGTAAAACCTAAGCGGTTCAATACAGTAGACCACCTATAAGGCGGACACGAAATGGAGGATAAATTTAATCAGCTTGCCAGACTTCGTGCCAATACCATTAGCCACACAGATAGAGATAAAATCTTAGATGCAATGCTAAGTCTTGGCACATATGATCAACTTGCCAGACTTCGTGCCAATACCATTAGCCACACAGATAGAGATAAAATCTTAGATGCAATGCTACGTGTTGATGACAACAGCAAGGTGAAAAGTCCTTCAAGAGTAGCATATTTACCGAAAAGGCAATATGATGTTTTTATAGCACATGCCTCAGAAGACAAAAGCTTTGTAACCCCGTTGGCGCTATCTTTAAGGAAGAGAGGTGTAAAAGTTTGGTATGATGATTTTGTACTGAAAGTAGGCGATTCCTTACGTCGCGAGATTGACAAAGGATTAGCACAAAGCCGATATGGGATAGTTGTACTAAGTCATAATTTCTTTAGCAAAAACTGGCCTCAGAAGGAACTAGACGGGCTTGCTGCTAAAGAGCAGATAGATGAAAAGGTAATTCTACCAGTATGGCATAACATTGATAAAGAAGGGGTCGCTTCCTATTCGCCGACTTTAGCTGGTATTGTTGCTGTTAAGTCCAGCATAGGTATTGAAGCCGTAACTAATAAGATAATCCAAGCGATTTCCTCTTGAAAACTATCTCTCATAGAGTGGGGGTTATTCTCCTCCCCCTTGCCTTCTTTTGTAGTTCGTAGAGCCTGGTGATTCAAAGGGAGCATATTACCCTCTCAAATGCCTATCTATATCGGCGGCGGCACGCTTGCCGGCACCCATAGCGCTGATGACGGTAGCGGCGCCGGTAACTATATCACCACCAGCCCAGACCTTCGGTTTCACTGTCTTGCCGGTATCTTCGGCAGCCACCACCGTGCCCCGCTTTGTGGTCTCCAGACCCTCGGTAGTTTGGGCGATAAGGGGATTAGGTGTGGTGCCCAGGGCTACTATCACCACATCCACATCAATAATAAACTCGCTTCCTTCCTTGATAATGGGGCGACGCCGACCACTCTCATCAGGCTCACCAAGTTCCATCTCATAGCACTCCATACCAACCACCCAGTTCTTGTCATTGCCTATAAACCGCTTAGGAGCGGTCAGCAGCTTGAACTGGATACCTTCCTCTTGGGCGTTCTCCACCTCCTCGCGTCGGGCCGGCATTTCCACCTCAGAGCGTCGGTAGACGATATAGACCTCCTCGGCGCCAAGCCTGAGGGCACAGCGGGCTGAGTCCATGGCCACATTACCACCGCCAATCACCGCAACCCTTTTGCCCACCTTCACCGGGGTATTATATTCGGGGAACCGATACGCCTTCATCAGATTGACTCGGGTTAAGAATTCGTTTGCCGAATAGATGCCATTGAGGTTCTCACCGGGGATGCCCATAAACATAGGTAGTCCGGCACCAGTGCCTATGAAAACGGCATCATAACCATTGTTTAGTAACTCATCTATAGTCATCAATTTACCTATTACTGAGTCTAATTCAACCTTCACTCCCAAAGAAGCGATATAGTCAACTTCAGCCTGGACAATATCTTTAGGTAATCTGAACTCAGGGATGCCATATATCAGTACCCCACCGGCGGTATGCAGTGCCTCAAACATGGTAACATGGTAACCTAATTTAACCAGCTCAGACGCTGCGGTTAAGCTGGCTGGCCCCGAGCCGACCACCGCCACCCGTTTGCCGCTTGGTGCAGGCTGCATTACTGGCGAGTTTACTGACTTTGTATTTGCTAGTTCCCAGTCAGCCACATACCGCTCCAGGCGGCCAATGGCAACCGGTGCCCCCTTTTTATTCAAAACACATTTAACCTCGCACTGTGTCTCCTGGGGGCAGACCCGTCCACAGATACCTGGCATGCTATTTTTACTTTTCAGTACACTTACCGCTTCGGGCATATCACCATCCCGAATCGCCTTGATGAAATCAGGAATGTCAATATTTACCGGGCATCCGTCAACACAGGGGCGCTTAGGGCATTGGAGACAACGGTTTGCCTCGGCTTTGGCCTGCTCTGCAGTGTAGCCCAAGGCAACCTCGTTGAAATTTTTACTCCGTAGTTTTGGAGCCTGCCTTGACATCGGCTCTCGGTTCAGATTAAGTTTTGGCATATACTTATCTCAAACTCCTATTCAAGAAAGGATACCGTGTTTTGACTGCCATTGCTCAAAAGAGCACTTCTCTTCGTCAAGGTAAATACACTGACGGGCAAAGAGTAAATCCCAGTCTACCTGATGTCCATCGAAATCAGGCCCATCCACACAGGCAAATTTGGTTTCACCGCCAACAGATACCCGACAGCAGCCGCACATTCCGGTGCCATCAACCATTATCGGATTCAGACTGACAATGGTTTTAACACCAAAAGGCCTGGTGGTTTTGGCACAAAATTTCATCATAATGCTCGGGCCGATAGCAATCACGCGGTCAATCTTCTCATCACCCTCAAGCAATTCCTTCAGTGGCTCGGTTACCAGCCCTTGGCGAGCGTAAGAGCCATCATCGGTAGTAACTATTAGCTGGTCACTGACGCTACGCAGCTCATCCTCCCAGAAGATGAGTTTTTTGTTCCGTGCCCCCATAATTGAAATAACCTTATTCCCTTTCTCTTTCATGGCTCTGGCAATAGGCATTATGGTAGCCACGGCAAATCCCCCGGCAACGCAAACCACAGTGCCAAATTTATCGATGTGGGTAGGTAAACCCAGTGGTCCGATAAAATCAGCGATAGAGTCGCCAGTTTCCAGCAGGGCTAGCCGGTGGGTGGTTGTTCCCACCTTCATAAAAACAATGGTGACACTACCCTCTTCCGCGTCCCAATCGGCAATTGTCAATGGAATACGCTCACCCTTTTCATCAATCCTGATGACAACAAACTGCCCTGGCTGAGCCTTCCTGGCCAAGGCCGGTGCCAATACTTTAAATAGATGGATTTTGGGCACCAGGTCCTGTCTCAACAAAATCTTATACATTTACTTAATAGTGACTCCTCTGCTATATAGATATAATGATGGCAAAAGTGCCCACCAGAAAACAGGTTGCTTTATACATTTTAAGGTTTTTTGTGCAGCTGGTTTAGTGGATAAGTATTTATTATAGTGTAGCATAAAATAAATATTAAATGCCACTTGATAGGTGAAAGTTTGGGAAAAGGGCTTTTTACCCCTTTATCACACCGATTGGTTTTGTTCTGGCTACTATTTTGGAGATGCCGGCACCCTGGGCGACACCTACTACGGATGTTACATCCTTGTAGGCTTCCGAGGCTTCTTCGGCGAGCCCGGATAGGCTACCCGTTCGCACTGTTATGCCACGAGCTGCCAGCGTTTCTAGCACGTCCCTGCCGCGAAGGTGGCGTTTGGCGGCGGCTCGGCTTTGTATCCTGCCGGCACCATGGCAGGTAGAGCCGAAGGTCTCCCTCATCGCCTGCTCAGTACCCACCAGGACATAGGAAACTCGCCCCATGTCCCCGGGAATAAGAACCGGCTGGCCTATCTTTGAGTATTTATCTGGAATATCAGGGTGACCAGGCGGGAAGGCTCTGGTGGCACCTTTGCGGTGGACACATAGTTTCAGTTTCTTGCCATTAACGGTATGTTCCTCTATCTTGGCGATGTTATGGGTGACATCATAGATAAGTTCCAGGCCGGCGTCCTCCTCTTTCTTCCCTAATACCCGACAGAAGGCTTCCCTTACCCAGTGGGTGATGCACTGTCGGTTAGCCCAGGCGTAGTTGGCGGCACACCGCATAGCCGAGAGATAGGCTTTTCCTTCCGGGGAATCTACAGGGCTGCAGGCAAGCTGTCGGTCGGGTAGCTCAATGCCGTATTTCTTCATGGCGGCTACCATTTCCTTAATATAGTCGTCCGCCGTCTGATGTCCCAGCCCTCGGGAGCCGCAATGGACAAGGAGCATTACCTGTCCCAGCTGGTCGATACCCATGGCACTGGCGATTTCCGGCTCATATATGTGGTCTACTACAGCCACCTCAAGGAAATGGTTGCCTGAACCCAGGGTACCAAGTTGGGGTATGCCACGCTCTTTGGCCCTGGAGCTAACGCGAGCCGGGTCGGCACCAGCCATCTCGCCTCTTTCCTCGGTAGAGTCCAGGTCTTCCGGACAGCCATAGCCATTCTCGATAGCCCAACGGGAGCCCTTGATAAGCACCTTATCTATTTCCCCGGAACGCAGTCTTATCTTGCCCTTTGAGCCCAGACCTGAAGGAACATTGTTATAAAGGGCATCAACAAGTTCCTTTATCTTGGGGGAAACCTCCTCCTGAGTAATATTGGTACGCATTATGCGAACCCCGCAGTTAATGTCAAAGCCAACCCCACCCGGTGAGACGACACCATCCCTTACTCTCATAGCCGCCACACCGCCTATTGGGAAGCCGTAGCCCCAGTGTATATCGGGCATAGCCAGAGAATAGTCCACTATACCGGGCAGGTGGGCTACATTAGCCACCTGTTCCAGGGTTTGTTCCAGGAGGATGTGCTCCAGCATGTCCCGGTCGGAATAGATTAGCCCCGGCACCAGCATGCCTGGTTTATAGCTCCTGGGTATCCGCCAGCGATATTCATCCAGCTTTTCTAAAGTTCCACTCCATTTTGCCATCCTTCACCCCCTAAATATCAAATATAACCTGTACCTCGTTCTTTTCTCTATCCACCTTAAGCATATGATAGGTGGCCGACTTGACCCCTATCTTTATATGATGGCGTAGTGGGTCGTACTTCTCACCGTAGCATGTCGCTTTTAACCGATTTTCGGCAAGGTTGCTTATCTCAAACTTTTTAAATAGCAGCATCTCAACATCAAAGAAATATATTAAACTGTTAAGCCATTCAAAAAGCAAGCCCTCCAGGTCATTATCGTTGACCTCAAGCTGGCGGGACTCGGTTTCTCTCACTGTTCCAAGCTCGGCAATTATAGAGAACATGCCGTAAGCAGCGTTGCCAAACGCCTCAGCCAAGGTACTGCCGTAAGCAATCAACCCGACATCGGCAGTATGCTCTATGAGCTTGTATCTTTTCAATCTTACCAGCCTGGAGTATAAATAATATCACTCCTCATAACAACCTTTATATCACATAGACCAAATATTTTAAAGTTTTATTGACATATTTAATGCTATATTGACTATACGGCAGACTAAAAAAACTGGTAGAATAAGTGAAGAGAAAATTTCGTTCATCTAGTTGGAGTTGTGGCATGCAATTTAACAAACATTGCTAAATGGGAAATTAAAAAGGGAGGCAAAAATGGCAAATAATAAGAGCAGAGAAGAAGGTAGAGATTATGTCTTAAAGATGGCCAAGGAACACAATATTAAATTCATTAAAATGTGGTTTACCGATATATTAGGTATGCTTAAAAGCTTTTCCATCACTAAAACTGAGCTTGAGGGGGCCCTGGAAGACGGGATGGGTTTTGATGGCTCTTCAATTGAGGGATATGCCCGCATTGATGAGAGTGATATGGTGGCCCTGCCCGACCCCGATACCTTTCAGATGCTGCCCTGGAGACCTCAGGAAAACTACGGTGTAGCCAGGATGTTCTGTGACATTTTAAGACCTGGTGGTGAACCTTTTGACGGAGACCCCCGCTATGTCTTGAAGAAGAATCTGGAGAGGGCAGCCGATATGGGCTATACCTATTACGTAGGGCCGGAGTTAGAGTACTTCTACTTCAAAGATTCCCTGGGAACCGAACCACTGGACCAGGGAGGCTACTTTGACCTGACACCGCTGGATGCAGCTATGGACCTGAGAAGGGAGACTGTGCTCGCTTTAGAGGAGATGGGTATAGGAGTTGAGTATTCCCACCATGAGGTTGCCCCCAGCCAGCATGAGATAGATATGAGATACACCGATGCAATGACTATGGCAGACAACGTAATGACCTACCGCCTGGTGGTCAAAGAAGTGGCAATACAACATGGTGTCTATGCTACCTTTATGCCTAAGCCGGTTTTCGGCTGGAACGGCAGCGGCATGCATACCCACCAGTCGCTGTTTAGGGGTGATAAGAATGCCTTTTTTGACAAAAATGATGAGTATAGCTTGTCTAAGGAAGCCAAGTGGTATATCGCCGGACTGTTAAAGCATGCGCCTGAAATTACTGCGGTTAACAATCAGTGGGTCAACTCCTACAAGCGTCTGGTTCCCGGTTACGAGGCACCGGTATATATCTCATGGGCGCGGAGAAACCGGGCTGACCTTATCAGGGTTCCTGAGTATAAGCCGGGCAGGGAAAAGGCAACCAGGATAGAACTTCGCTCTCCTGACCCTGCCTGTAATCCCTACCTTGCTTTCAGCGTAATGCTGGCCGCCGGCATGGAGGGTATTGAGAAACAATATGAACTACCTGAGCCGGTAGAGGAAAATGTGTATGATATGAGTGAGCAGGAAAGGGAAAGAAGGGGAATAGACATTCTACCGGGCAGTCTATGGGAGGCTGTCCAGCTGACTGAGAAAAGTGAGCTGGTACGCAGAGCCCTAGGTGACCATGTTTTTAATGCTTTCATTGAAAATAGAAAGATAGAGTGGAACAACTACCGTGTTCAGGTAACTGACTACGAATTGAAAAGGTATTTGCCTATACTGTAAGCCACTTTAGCTTCAAAATAATTGTATAAAGTATTGGTTTAAGCCGACACCCATAAAAAGACATCAACGGCCAGTAGAGTATAGAGGATAATTAGGCGCTTTTGTGGGAGTGGCTGAATGCGGATTAAAAGGGGGTTTTTAGGATGGTGCTGTTCCTTCTATATATCCTTTTTCTTATTCTTACTGCGAGGGGTGCAGGTATCAGTATGCCGTTTAACATCAATCCTTTCTGCAGTAAAAGGAGAGAAACCTTCGGCGATCTTGCGTCCGTCTTCTAAAATCTCAAGACCAGAGCCGCATTTCGGACAGGTTTGATACCTTGGATTAAGTAACGCCCAGCCGTAACGGTGAGTGCCACACTTAGAACATATACCCTCTAGCATAGCATCTCTATTATAAGGATTGGTTTTCGCCGGGTGTCAAATCCATTTTAGAGCAACTAGATATAGGTTCTACATCTGTAAACTTGCTTTTTTACCTTTATTCTCCCGATTTCATTAAATTCCTATGATAAAGTGCCTATTTGAGAGTAAAAAACTATTGATTTTCATCGCCAGGCATTGTAGAACTTGGCACTACTGGTTTAAAGCGCTGAAGAAGAGTAAAAAATAAATGTTACTAGGGGGCACGTGGCGGAGCCAATTTCGGAGCGGAAGGTGTTTTCTGTTGACATAAAGAGGTGCTTCTATTCTCGTTCCTTCAATGCCTGACCAGCGTAAAAAGCACTGGCAATAAAATCGCCGAAGGCCTGGTATTGGTTAGACACACCTTCGGAATAGATAAAGGGCTCTATTTTGGCGACATCCGGTTTGCCATTGGTGAGACAGGACTCGGTAATGTGGGTTTCTTCAATTTTACCAATTACCAGCGCATGGCTGCCCAGGTCAAGGGTGTGCACCAGCTTGCATTCCAGATTTACCGGGCACTGTTCGATCATTGGGGCATTAATCAGCTTGCCATAGAACACCTTAAAATGGCAAATTTTAACTTTATTGGCTTTAGACCCGGATACAATACCGCAATAATCCGCTTCACAGACGATATCTTTAGAGGGAATGTTCACCGAAAAATGCCCGGTTTGCTTGATACCTTTATAGGTATAACGATTATGCCGTATAGCAACAGAAATCATTGGCGGCCGTTCACCGGCAATACCGCCCCAGGATATGGTCATAAAGTTTGGCTTGTCGTCAACATTTGCCCCGACCAGAAATACTGGCTGGGGGCAGACAAAGGTGCCGGGACCAATCTTCACTTTAGCCATAGATATTTCTCCTTATACCAATTCTACAACTGCTGTAAGTCAAAGTTCATCAACCTGAAGGAAGCTTTGGCTGTAATTAATATTACTCACCACCCTTTAACTGCCGCCATCTCTCTTCACCCAGGCACTGGCGGGCAGATGCACACCAATCAATGCAAGATGGCGTCTTCTCCCTGTAGACATACTGACCGCACTTACGACATTTAATCTTTAGCTCATCGGAAAATATCTCAACATCGGCGCCACAGTTGGGACATTTATAAAGCGCCACCCTTAATTTTCTACTATCCTGCCCGGGACACTTACTATGCATAATTTCACCTACCTATTTGTTCTTGACACTACTTTAATAACTATCATAGAATGGAATTATATCTCATTCTATGACTTTGGTCACGAGAAGTTATTATGGTATCAAATAAATGGGGAAAAGTAATTTCGTTTAACTTGACAAAGGCTATTTCTCTGGCTATACTGACAACTAAGAAGAAGTAAAGGCTGGGAAAGAGACTAGTAGGCCCCCAGCGAAGCCCAGAGAGCCGGGTAGGGTGTGAGCCGGTGCTGGCGCAGGGGCTGAATGGACTCGGGAGCTGCAAGCTGAAAGGGTTAACTGAGTAGGTTTTGCCGGAAAGGGAACCGTTATCAAAGCCTAGGGTATCGCTTTAAATTATAAAGCCGTGCCTGAGAAAGATGGTTGCCTGATTATGGCAATCAAGTAGGGTGGCACCGCGGATGAGTAACCTCTCGCCCCTATGGCGAGGGGTTTTTTCTTTATCGGAGGTTATATGTATTCCCCAACATTGGAAGAGGTTAAAAAACTTAAGTCAGAGGGCAATCTGGTTCCCGTTTACCGTGAGTTCGTTGCCGATCTGGAAACACCAGTTTCTGCCTTCCTGAAGGTCAATCGTGGCGGCTATTCTTTCCTTCTGGAAAGTGTTGAGGGTGGTGAGCGGCTGGCACGTTATAGCTTCATTGGCACCGAGCCATACAAGGTGCTGACCACCAAGGGAGGGGATAAGATAGACCCGCTACCGCACATCGCTCAGGAACTCAACAAATACAATATAGTACCAGTTAGTGGCCTACCCAGATTTAACGGTGGCGCCGTGGGCTACCTTTCTTATGAAACGGTGACCCGCTTTGAGGAGTTGCCCTCCCCCGATGCTGACCCGTTAGGGCTACCCGAATCACTGTTTATGTTCGTCGACACCATGCTCATCTTTGACCATGTCACCCATAAGATTAAAATTTTAAGCCATGCCCGGCTTGACGGAGATATAGGGGCAGCCTATCAAAAAGCGGTGGATAGGATTGAGGAACTGGCAGATAGACTGAGCCAGCCACTCAATCCAAGCCAGGGCAACAAAGCTACCCCTCAGCCTGCAAACAGCTATAAACTTTCTTCAAACTTCTCCCGGGATGGGTTTGAGCAAAGGGTGCTTAAAATAAAGCAGTATATAACTGATGGCGAAGCTATTCAGGTAGTGCTATCCCAGCGGTTGGCACAGCCTACTTCGGTAGCCCCCTTTGAAATATATAGGGCACTGCGTTCTATCAATCCCTCTCCATATATGTTCTTTTTCGATTTTAACGACTTCTATATTATTGGTGCCTCCCCTGAGATTCTGGTGAGAGTGGAGGATGGTATGGTGACGACCCGCCCACTGGCCGGGACCAGACCGCGAGGGAAAACCCCAGCTGATGATAACAGACTGGAACAGGAGCTCAGAAGTGATGAGAAGGAGCGTGCTGAGCACATTATGCTGGTTGACCTGGGCCGCAACGATATCGGGCGTGTCAGCCAGCCGGGCACGGTCGAGGTCAGCGAGCTTATGGATGTTGAGCGTTACTCCCATGTTATGCATCTGGTAACCCATGTCCAGGGCAGGCTGCGCCGTGATATGAACTCCTTTGATGCCTTTAGGGCCTGTTTCCCTGCCGGTACGGTGGCCGGTGCACCCAAGATTCGGGCTATGGAGATAATTGCTGAACTTGAGCCGGAGAAAAGGGGACCTTATGCCGGGGCTGTCGGCTACTTCTCCTTCTTAGGCAACATGGACATGGCTATCGCCATAAGAACTATGGTAGTAAAGAATGGCACCGCCTATGTGCAGGCAGGATGTGGCGTTGTCTACGACAGCATCCCGGAGCAAGAGTATGAGGAAACAATGAATAAAGCCCGAGCACTGCTAAAAGCTATTAGCCAGGCCGAGGGGAACCATGCTGCTGCTGATTGATAACTACGACAGTTTCACCTATAACCTCTTTCAATACTTGAGTGAGCTGGGCGAGGAGGTATTGGTGGTGCGCAACGATATGACGACAATTACCGAGATTGAGAAGAACAATCCTCAGCGGATAGTTATTTCGCCGGGACCTTCAACGCCACCGAGGGCTGGTATCTCCAATGATGTTATAAAGCACTTCGGTTCCAGATTGCCGATACTCGGCGTCTGCCTGGGGCACCAGTGTGTTGGTTATAGCTACGGAGGACAAATCAGTCAGGCTAGAGAAATTATGCACGGCAAGTCGTCTCAAATATATCATAACAGCCAGGGAGTGTTTACCGGACTAACAAATCCTTTCTCTGCCATCCGCTACCACTCGCTTATGGTGCAGCGTGAAAGGCTGCCGCAATGCCTTGAGGTAACCGCCTGGACGGAGGACGGAACTATTATGGGGTTACGGCACCGTAACTACCCGGTGGAGGGCATCCAGTTCCACCCCGAGTCCTTTATGACCGAGCAGGGTAAGGAGCTGTTAAAAAATTTCCTAATGAGGGAGATAAAAAATGATTAAAGAAGCTATAAAATCATTAATCGCCGGTAATTCAATGACTATGGAGCAAGCAGTCGAGGTAATGGAGGAGATTATGAATGGCGAGGCTACCCCGGCTCAATTCGGCGCCTTTGTCACCGCCCTCAGGCTCAAGGGAGAAACGGTTGATGAAATCGTTGGCCTGGCTAAAACGATGAGGGCCAGGGCTATCCCCGTAGTTACCGATGGGCCTTTGGTGGATACCTGTGGTACCGGTGGTGATGGCGCCGGCACCTTTAATATCTCCACGGCGGCGGCTTTTGTTGCCGCTGGTGCCGGGCTGAAGGTGGCGAAACACGGCAACCGCGCTATGAGCAGCCAGTGCGGCAGCGCCGATATATTGGAAGCCTTGGGCGTTAAAATTGACCTTGATGCCCGGCAGGTTAAGGCATGTCTTGATGAGGTAGGCATAGGTTTCATGTTCGCCCCAATGTTTCATCCGGCAATGAAATATGCCGCCGCCCCCAGGCGTGAGATTGGAATTCGTACCGTTTTTAACATCCTTGGGCCACTGACCAATCCGGCTGGAGCTAAGGCTCAGGTGATTGGTGTCGCCGATGGAACACTGCTTAAAAAGATGGCACTGGCGCTTAAAGGCTTGGGCTGTTATCATGCCCTGATAGTCCACGGCGAAGACGGCCTGGACGAAATAACCATTACCGGTAAAACCTATGTCTGCGAACTAAAAGAAGGTGGCATAAAGAGCTATGCCATAAGCCCTGAGGAGCTTGGTCTATCTTGGGCAGAACTAAAAGACTTGAGGGGTGGTACTGTTAATGAAAATGCCACCTTACTGCGTGGCGCTTTAGCTGGTGCCCCAGGACCCAAGCGGGACGTGGTGCTCATGAATGCCGCTGCTGTATTGCTGGCTGGAGACAAGGTGGTAAATCTAAAGCAGGGATTTGACCTGGCTGAAGAAGTAATAGATAGTGGTCGTGCCCTGGCCAAGCTGGAAAAGCTAATTGAGTTCAGCCATTTATAACCGGGAGGTATTGGATGATTCTAGGGCAGATAGTAGCCGATAGTCGGCTGGAACTTGAAGCCAGAAAACGTGTCACCCCTCTGGCTGAACTACGAAGGGTAGCCCTTGAGCAGCCGACACCTCTTGACCTGGCTTCAGCTTTATATGGCGATAATGTCAGGCTCATTGCCGAAGTAAAAAAGGCATCGCCATCAAGGGGCATTATTCGCCCCGACTTTGACCCGGTTGAGATAGCCAAGACCTATGCCACTAACGGTGCTTCGGCTATATCGGTATTAACCGAGCCCAGATACTTCCAGGGTAATCTTAACTACCTGAAGGAAATCAAGGAGGTGTTAGGGAATAACAGGCTGCCTCTGCTCAGGAAGGACTTTATTTTTGACCCATATCAGGTATATGAGTCCCGGGCTTACGGTGCTGACAGCCTGTTACTAATTGTGGCTATCCTGAAGCCTGATAAGTTGGGTGAGCTACTATCACTAAGTTATCAACTGGGTATGAGCTGTCTGGTGGAGGTGCATAATGAAGCCGAGCTTGAAATTGCCCTGAAAGGTGGCGCCAGGCTCATCGGCATCAATAACCGGGACCTGAATACTTTTAATGTAAACTTAACCACTACCGAGCGCCTAAGGCCGCTTATCCCGCCAGATAGAATAGTGGTCAGCGAAAGCGGCATAAAGAATAAAAGTGATATGGAGAAGATGAGAAAGTGGGTTGTTGATGCCGTCCTCGTTGGTGATGTTCTAATGTCAGCGCCAGACATCGCCGCCAAGATGAAGGAACTATTATTGTGATTAGGGTAAAAATTTGCGGTATAACAGAGATAGAACACGCCTTAATTGCCACCAAGGCCGGTGCCGATTTCCTGGGGCTGGTCTTCGCTCCAAGTCGGCGTCAGGTCTCTCAAGAAAAGGCTTTGCAGATAGTAGAAGCGGTTCATAAACTGAAGCAACGCCTGGCTATGGTTGGCGTTTTTGTAAATTCACCAGCCCAGGAGGTTAATCGCATCGCTGACTGTTGCCACTTGGACTGGATTCAGCTTAGTGGTGATGAAAGCTGGCACTACTGCCTGGAGATTGAGCGACCGGTAATCAAGGTTATTCACATACTGAAAAACCAGACAGCCGGGCAAATTATGTCTGAGATAGAAGACGGCTATAGTTTATGTTTAAAACACAAACCCATCTGCCTTCTTGATTCAAAAACCAGGGATGCCTATGGTGGGACGGGGCAGGTCTTTAACTGGCGATTGGCAGCCGAGGTATCAGCCAGATTCCCGGTGATTATCGCTGGTGGACTAACACTGGCCAATGTTGTTAAACTGGTCAGGGAGGTTAAACCCTGGGGGGTTGATGTTTCCACCGGGGTAGAGATAGATAACAAGAAGGATGCGGTAAAAATCAAAAACTTCATAAAGGCAGTAAGGAGGCAGGCTATTGCTACCCGATGACAAGGGGTATTTTGGAAAATATGGCGGTCGGTTTGTTCCCGAGACGCTGGTGCCAGCCCTAGACGAGTTAGCAGCAGCATATAACCAGGTGAAGGCTGACGCTACCTTCTGGGCTGAGTTTGAATCACTATCCCGAGACTATTCAGGAAGGCCGACCCCTCTCTATCTGGCTGAAAGGCTAACAGAAAACTGTGCCGGTGCCCAGATTTTCCTTAAGAGGGAAGACCTGGCTCATACCGGGGCCCATAAGATTAACAATGCCCTGGGGCAGGGTCTTCTTGCCCGCAGGATGGGGAAGCAGAGGATCATTGCCGAGACCGGAGCCGGGCAGCATGGGGTGGCGACGGCGGCTGTATGCGCCATGCTCGGGCTGGAGTGCATCATCTATATGGGTGAGGAAGATATAAATCGTCAGGCGCTTAATGTATTCCGTATGAAACTAATGGGTGCCGAGGTTGTACCTGTTGCCAGTGGTAGCCGAACGTTGAAGGACGCCATCAATGAGGCAATAAGAGACTGGGTGACCAATGTCAGGGATACCTACTATCTGATGGGCTCGGTGGTTGGTCCTTATCCCTATCCCCTGATGGTGCGTGATTTCCAGTCAGTAATCGGTAGGGAAACCAGACAGCAGCTTCTGGCTGAATGCAACCGCCTGCCCGATTACATAGTCGCCTGTGTCGGCGGCGGCAGTAATGCCATCGGTATTTTCCATCCCTTCTTGAACGATAAAAATGTCAAGCTCATCGGTGTGGAGGCGGCCGGTAAAGGGCTTAATACCGGAGAGCACGCCGCCTCGCTGATTGCCGGGGGAGTGGGAGTGCTCCACGGGGCAAAGTCCTATATTTTACAGGACAGTAGCGGGCAGATTCAGCAGACGCATAGCATCTCTGCCGGGCTGGATTACCCCGGTGTTGGTCCTGAGCATAGCTATCTCAAAGACACCGGGCGTGCCAACTATGTCGCGGTAAGCGATAAAGAAGCGCTTGAGGGCTTCCGGCTGCTATGCCGTACCGAGGGCATCGTGCCGGCGCTGGAGCCGGCTCATGCTATATTCTATGCCGCCGAGCTTGCCGGTTCCCTGGATAGGCAAAAAGTAATTATAATAAACCTTTCCGGTCGCGGCGATAAGGATATGGACATCGTAGTTGAAGCGCTGGGGGTAAAGCCTTGAGCCGCATCGCTGGTGTCTTTAATCAGCCGGGGCATATAGCCCTTATAGCCTATGTTACAGTAGGCTATCCCAGTATTGAGGACACCCTGGAGGTGGTTCCACTTCTTGCCTCAAACGGCTGCGATATTATAGAGCTTGGGATACCCTTCTCTGACCCCCTGGCTGATGGTGTTACCATACAAAAAGCAAGCCTCCGTGCTTTACAGAATGGCGTTACTCCCGAACTCTGCCTTCAGGTAGCCAAACAGTTGAGCCAGAAGGTCAATATACCACTGGTGTTTATGACCTATTATAACCCAGTCTATAGTAGCGGTACGGAAGGGTTCTGTGCCGCCTGCGCCGGCTCTGGTATTGATGGTTTAATCATCCCTGACCTGCCGCCAGATGAAGGCTCAGAACTTGAAACCATCACCCAGAGGCAGGGACTTGACCTCATCTACCTGCTGGCTCCGACCAGCACCGAAGAGCGCATCAGGCTGGTAACTCAGAAGTCTGGTGGCTTTATCTACCTGGTCTCGGTAACCGGGGTTACCGGGGCAAGGGAAATACTGCCTGAAAATCTGGAGTCTTTTGTCGCCAGGGTGAGGAATGTAACCTCTAAACCTCTCTGTGTCGGTTTCGGCATATCTACACCGGAACAGGCAAGACAGGTGGCTCGGATTGCTGATGGGGTGATTGTAGGCAGCAGGGTAATTCAGCTTATGGAGGCTGAGGATGGTCTCCAATCGGCTACTGGTTTTATAAAAGGGTTAAGGCAGGCCCTTGATGAATCGCACGAGCAGAAAAATCCATAAAGTATCGGACAATTTATGGATTAAGCCCTGAATTCGGGTGCTATCCCCTCAACTTTTCCTATGAGTGACGTCCTATATTATCGCTGAGTGGTGAGTTTATACCCAAAATATTCCAAGAATGTAATGGTGTAGTGGAACTATAGTCATACTGCTAAAGTACATGCCAGAGGGTACTAAAGAGGGATTTACCGAGCAGCCAAATCAAATTAGAATATACCTGAGCCATATTGGAGGTGCAGGGATATGCCTGTAACATTAAGTGGGCGGAAGTATTATAGAACGGCTGAAGTCTGCCGGATGGTTGGCATTAGCAGGACTACCTTATTTCGCTGGCTCACGGAAGGCGTCTTCAGCGAGCCGAAGCACAGGGATAGAAGGGGCTGGAGGTTATTTACTGAAGATGAAGTGAATAGAATGGAGGCTGAGGCCAATCGGATTAGTAAAACCAATTGAGAACTGCTCAACCTGAGCGGCTAATTCTATTGAGATAAGAAACAAAGACACTGAATTGAATAAACAGAGAGACATCAAAGCGAAAAGCCCATTATCACTAATATGGCGCCTTATTGCAAAAGGACGCTTCAGTTTAATATGTAGTATATTTCATTATAGAAGGGTAACTTATGGAAATAGGTGAGCTTCTTAAGCTAATGGTTGACAAAGGGGCCTCGGATATGCATTTAAGGGTACCCAGCCCGCCAGTACTCCGCATTGATGGGATGCTGGTGCCGCAAGAAGATTTACCACCGCTGGCTGCCAAAGATGCTGAAATGGTATTTGAGCATGTCACTGCACCAGAACAAAGGAGTACTTTCCTCAGAGAGAAAGAGCTGGACTTTGCCTATAGTATTCCTGGATTAGCTCGCTTCCGGGTTAGTGTTATGCGGCAAAGGGGGACAATTAGTCTTGCCTTTCGCTTGGTACCGTTTGATATTTCATCCATTGATGATTTAGGGCTGCCCCGGATTTTAAAGGGGCTTATTATTAAGTCAAAAGGGCTCATTCTGGTGACCGGGTCTGCCGGCAGTGGCAAATCTACTACAGTAGCGGCCATGATCCATCATCTCAATCAGAATGAAAAACGAAATGTCATCACCATTGAAGGCCCCATTGAATATCTATACAGCAACAATAAATGTATCATCGCTCAGCGGGACATTGGAGATGATACTAAATCATTTGAAATCGCCTTAAAACACGCCCTGCGGCATGACCCGGATGTAATTGTTATCGGGGAGATGCTTGACCTGGGTACCATATCCACTGCTATCAGGGCGGCTGAAACAGGGCATCTGGTACTTGGTATTTTATATACCACTGACGCCGCCCAGACTATTGACCATATTGTCGGCATATTCCCGCCAGACCAGCAACAGAAAATTAGAATACAGCTATCAAAGGTAATAGAGGCGGTAATATCACAGACCCTGTTACCCCGGCTTAACGGGGGTAGAATAGCTGCTTTTGAGATTATGGTTGCTAATCCTGAAGTTAGAAAACTCATACGAGAAGCAAAACCATCTGAACTGCCGGAAACAATGTGGCTTAGCGGTAACGGCAGCTTTCAGAGTATGGATAAGGCGTTGGCTGACCTGGTGAAAAGCGGCATAATCTCGCCAGAAGAAGCCATGAGTAAGAGCAATAATCCGGAACAATTATAGGAAACACTGCAATCTAAGCAACGGAAAGCTAAGGCCTAGGTTAAGCGGTGATTATTATCAACGCCGCATCATTCTTCTAGCAGCCAGTACAATCGGGAAAATAAACAATATATCAAGGCCGATAAGAATAACCACGTTTAACGCGATATCTCCCCAGCCACCACCACGAAGGCTGAGTTCTACTACCGGCTGAAGTGCGTAGTATGTGGGAAATATTTTGCCTATCCACTCCGGAATCTGGGGAAACATATAGATAAAGACAGGGGCGAACAGGAGAATGCCCCCGGACTTCCAGACTGTGAAAAGGGTGGTAATATCCTTTATAAAAGCACCGCATATCAAGCCGAACTCCACAGCCATTATGGCACCGAGAAACAGTACCATAACCAGTAGCAACGGATGGGCACCGAATACCTGGTTTAAAAGTAATATAGCAATACCCATAAAGACGCTGAGAACAATGCCCAGGATTCCCTTGGCTATAAAAATGTCTCCAATTGTAGCCGGGGTAATAACCAGTGCCTCAAGGGTTTTTTTCTGCTTTTCATCTATTAATGAAGTCGACGGCAGCATAAGCCCGCCAAAGAACACCCCCATAAGCACCAGGAAAGGCATTAATCGCTCGTTCCAGGGAATGCTGACCTCGTCGCCAAGGGTAACCGACTCTATCTCAACCGGTGTCTCCTGACCGGCAAGCTCTCTGACTAGGTCAGATATAGTTACCGGCAGTATGATGCGGTTCTTGGCCAGGCTCTCCCCCCAGATGTAAGCTTCAATAACTACAGTTTCCCCCTGAGTAATAAGGGTATCAAAGTTCTCAGGCAGCACAATGCCCATATCAGCGGCACCGTTTTCGGTTGCCTGCTTGAGCTCGGAAACAGTGCCATATTCCTTGGTGGTAACCGAATCAAGCTCCTGAGCCATTACCACCAGTTGAGAACCACCTTCATCTACGATTCCAAGATTGGGCTTTTCGGAAAAAAGGGTACCAAAGGCAAGGGTTGCCACCAGTGTTAAACCAATGGGGGCGACGATAGCCCAGATGAACATGAAGTTCTTTGGTCCATGGATGAACTCCTTGCCCAGTAGAACAGAGATACGCCTGAAACTCATTGGAATTTCCTCCTCAGTGCCATTATACCACCCCATACGATAACCAAATTAAACCCCAGCAATATAAGCAGATTAAGCCAGACGTCGCCCCAGCCGGCATTAAAATTACTTGCCTGATGGATGACATCAGCCAGATGGTATGAGGGAATGGCTTTAGCCCAGTCAGTAATGGTACCCGGGAACATAATGCCGAACAACGGGATGCTATAGATTAGCAGAAGGGTAATGCCCCAGCCCATAGAGGTCAGCATGTCTCTAGACAGGGAGGCTATCAGGAAACCGGTTCCAGTAAACAATATGCTTCCCAGCAAAAGGGCGATGAGAATAATGAGCGGCTGGCTGTTAAGACCGCCGACAATAGCCATAAATAACACACCCTGGATGAAGGCAAGGCTAACACCCATAATCAGCTTGGCGGCGAAAAGCTCCCGCACACTCATCGGGGTGACCAGAAGAGCCTGGATAGTGCCCTGTTCAACCTCTTCGCTAATCAGGCTGGCCAGGCCCATCATTTCAAACATAATCAGCACAATAACCAGCATAAGCCGCATTCGGTCACGTATTGGTATCTGTTCTCCCAGCATATCCGGACCCAGGGTTTCAGCAGATATATCAATAGCCAGCGCTTGACCGGTCTGAAGATAAGAGAGTTCCCTTATCACGGTCTCAACGGTGTCCTTTATCTCATCAGGGGCATCCGCTGAAAAATAGAGGGTTATAAGGGGTTTCTGCCCCGATGCAAACTTTTCCATTATATCTGCCGGCAGGGCTACCCCGGCTTCATGTACTCCATTTATTATCGCCTCTTTGAGGGCTTCCTCGGATTCGAATATCTCAAACTCCAGTCCCTCTTCTTCCTGTATCTGTGTAAAAACGGGTGGCATTACCGGGGCATAGAGACCTACCTCCAGCTTTTCATCAACAGAGGGGGGCATCACGAAGTAGATAATAAGGTAAAATACGATACCGAGAACGGTTATAAGGGCATAGAAACGGTTTCTGAAGAAGAGTGAAAAATCCTTGACTATCAGGGCTTTGATAACACGCCAGTTCATTCAGTGAGCTTCCGTCCGGTAATCTTTATAAATATGTCCTCAAGTGTTGCCTCTTCACTGTGTATGGTGACCACTTTTTCCTTGGCGAACAACTCCTGTATAGCCTCAGGCGTTTCAGGAGTATCCAGGGCGATTTCGCGGCTTTCCAGGCTACCACTCTTAGATGAGACTTTGGCTTTGAGCGCCCTTTTACCGTATTGTTGCTTCAGGTTGTGCGGCGTATCCAGAGCCACTATCTTACCCTGGTCCATAAAAGCTACCCGGTCGGAGAGCTTATCAGCCTCCATCATATCGTGGGTAGTAAGAAAGACGGTGGCTCCCCGCTTGCGCTCTTCAAGGATGATGCTCCGTATTGCCTCGGAGGACACCGGGTCGAGGCCGGTGGTTGGCTCGTCAAGAAACAAAATCTGGGGCTGGCCGACAAGTGAGCGAGCCACCATCAGGCGCTGCTTCATACCCTTTGAATAGTTTTCCACCCGGTCCTTCTCACGGCCGGCTAAACCCACCCTTTTAAGCAGGGCATAGGCATCAAATCCCTTGACGCCAAAGAGCTTGGCAAACAGATTCAGATTTTCTATGGCGCTCATTTTCTCATAGAGGTTGGACTCCTCAAAGCAGACACCAATCTCAGCCTGTACCTTCTCGATATTGCTGGCAACATCCATACCCAGAAGAACCACCTTTCCCTCCTTGGGCTTGAGCTGCCCGGTCAGAATATTAACGGTGGTCGTCTTACCGGCGCCATTGGGACCAAGAAAGCCAAGAATTTCTCCCTGAGCTACATTAAAACTGATGTGGTCTACGGCTACCAGACTGCCGAACCAGTAGGTTAGTTCCTCAGCAACAATCGCATCTTGGGCCATATTAACCCCTTTCTGGAATACGCTGATACCTGCCGAATATTTAAAATTAGTCAATAAACTGAGATTTCAGGCCATTATAGGCTAATGTTTGAGGGAGTTCAATGTTTTGATTGAGGGATATGACGGCTGGTAATATTAATGGCGACCCCGAGGGGATCTGAGTTCCCTGATTCAAACTTTTTCAGCCATTCCTCATATGATAGCTGGAAGAATGGCTTCAGTTCTGGTATAGCGTTGACCACTTCTCCGAGTCGTTTAATTGTAGTAACCATTAAATCCTCCAACGCCTTCCGTGTTTTTCTCTTCATTGCTTACTCCCCTTACCTTGTGTTTGGTAAGAGGATAAGCTATTCTAAAATTAGTATCAACCATCACCGAACAGCACCATACTAATTAGTCTATTGACGAATGCCAAAATAGGATACTTATTCTTAGTGCTAAAAAGGCCAGATTAATGGAATTAGTAATACCGCTAGCCCAAGGAAAATTAAATTAAGTGGTGCGCCTACTTTCATAAAATCCCTAAACCGATAACCACCTGGGGAATATATCATGGTATTAGTCTGATAACCCACGGGTGTCGCAAAGCTAGTAGATGCTGCAAAAGTTATTGCAATCAAGAATGGTCTGGGATCTACATTCATTGCAATAGCGAAAGAAATTGCTATTGGAGCCATTACTACTGCTGTAGCAATATTCGATAAGCCTTCCGTCATAATTGCGGTTATCAGATAGATCATTGCTAGAGCTACAATTGGCCCGAATTGGGTTAACGGCTTAAGAATAGAATCCGCCATCCATAAAGCAGCCCCGTTTTGTTCTAAAGCTAGGCCCAGCGGGATGACACCACCCAGTAAAAAAATAACCTTCCAGTCGATCGCTTCATATGCCTCCTCTAATGTAAGGCAACGGCCGATTATTATGCCGGTGGCACCGATTATTGCTGCTACTATGAGCGGTAATATGTTAAATGTAACCAATATAATTACTAGAAGCATCATTAGAAATGATACTAGGGCTTTATCCCGACGGATATGAAGCTCTGTTAGCTCATTCGTAACAATTACGTTAGGGGAATTTAGTAATACAGATAGGTCATCTTTATGGCTCTGGACCAATAAGGTGTCGCCACTTTCAAGCTTAATATCACTCAAACGTTCCCGTATTACTTTACCCCGTCGTTGTATTCCTAGAACAGCTGATCGAGAGCGGTAAAAATATCCAGATGTCTGTAGCGTTCTACCAATTAGCTTTGAATTTGGTGGTATAAGGACCTCATTCATTCTCAAGTCATGGGAGCTAAGTTGCTGATCACGCACTTTAACGTCCTTAAGAAGCTCAAGCCCATATTTTGTTTGTAAATCCATAAGTGTTTTAACATTACCATGGAGCAGTAATAAATCTCCCGGTTTGATTTTTGTTGTTCTTGGACGCGAAACTGCCTTGTCCTCTCTTAGTAAATTTGAGAGCTCTACTTTGGTCTTTTGATCCATCTTGCTCTGCTCCCATGTCTTTCCAACAAGAGACGAGCTGGCAGTAACTAGAAGCTCGGCTAAGTAATCGTCTAAGCGGTATTTATCTACTTTCTCTATCTCTCCAGCGCGCTTTGGTATTAACCAATAACCTATGGTTACTAGATATATAATACCTGCAATAAGTGTTATTACTCCCAAAGGGGCAATCTCAAAGAAACCAATAGGAGGCATCCCATAATCAACAGCGATACCACTGACAAGTATGTTGGTTGAAGTACCGACTAATGTACATACACCACCAAACTGGCTAGCAAAAGCTATGGGCATGAGCAATCTGGATGAAGAATATTTTTTTCCTTTTGCAAGTACAATAGCTATAGGGATAAAGATTGCTACCACCGCTGTGTTAACTATAAACGCCGATAAAGCTGCCACCACAAGGCACAGGGTTAAAATTAGCCAACGTTCCCCTTTAACAGCAAACTTTTCTATACTACGAGTCACCCAGTGCATTGCACCTGTGCGCACCAAGCCGGCACTTATAACAAACATAGCGGCTATCGTTCCTGTTGCTTGATTCGCAAAACCACTGAGAGCTTGGTTGGCATCGATTAAACCAAAAATAAGTAGGACTACAAGTACTCCGATTGCAATCAAATCAATTCGAAACTTGCCTGATATGAAGAAGGCCATCATCAGAAAGACGATAATAAGGCAGGATATTATTTCTATACTAGGCATAATAAACCTAACAACCTATGGTACTTCAAATTAAACCTATTATAGAAAGGTAATGATTGAAGGTCAATGAAAAAGTAATGAAGGAGACAAAAAGAATGAAACATAGAAAAGTGGCAGCGATTGGATTAGAACCAACGACCTAGCGGTTATAGGATTTAAGTATACGGAGGGTGAGACCATAAACTACTTGTTCTTGCCATTACCCTTGCCGTTATTGGATTTATCTGGTTTCGAAGGTTTATTTGGATTGCCTGGATCTTCCAATGCCCCTGTATTTTCAGGAGTAGTTGAACTCATAGATTCCAGGTCTTCCTATAGGCTATCCAGAATGTATTCAATGTCGGCAATCAGTGCCTCAGCCACTTCCGCTGAAATGTGCTTTCCGGATTGAGCACTTATTTGATTAATAAGCGCTTCAAGTATATTCTTCGCCGTTTCTACTTTTCCTTGTTCTATCTTCTTTATGGCTGCATCTAGCTTCGAAGCTAATGAATTGGCAATTCCAGCATTGTCTATAAGGCCTTCGGCGTACATGTCTCCGATCGTCTCAAGAAGGGAGTCTGCCGTCGGAGGCTGGCTAACAATCCAGCCGTCCTGCTGAGTCCACGGCAGGTTGTCCAGATTGTAGTACAAAGTGATTACGTAGGGGGAGTCAACAAAGCCATCGGCGTCATCATCTGGGCCGGTCCAGTTGCTCCAGTAGTTGCCGCCGGTCGGCGCTGCTGACCTGCCCCCCAAAAAGTAGTCCAGTTTCATGTTAGACTGGAAAATAAGAAAGGGGGCATTAGATGGTCAGAAAGTCTTACACATCGAA
>SDBU01001879.1_pt1 | contig 28985 bp, 19 predicted proteins | sample 2277071 | NCBI WGS metagenome assembly SDBU01 (sample SAMN10397929, study PRJNA504765) | marine sediment metagenome | isolation source: marine sediment core GS08_GC12, 126 cmbsf | place: Arctic Ocean: Gakkel Ridge, Loki's castle | collected 2008 | reverse complement strand
AAAGTCATGTCCGTGACTCCACTGGAAGGTCCCAATGCGGGATGGATCATTGAAGCTTTGGAAGATGCCTTTCAAAAGCACGATTCACCCAAACACATCTTTTCAGATCAAGCCAAAGTCTTCGTTGGAGATGCTTTTGCAGAGCTACTTGACAATTGGAACGTGAAACCTCGCTTTGGAGCTATAGGAAAACATGGTTCCATCTCTGTTACGGAAAGAGTCATCAAATTTCATATTGGCTTAACTCAGGTAAAGTCCGTCAACACCTCAAAATTGAAGGCAACATTCTTGCATTTTGATGGGGTTTGGCATCTCCCGGTGCTTTTGTTCAATAACATCTGCCGGCGTATTGACTTTTCAAACTGCAATCACTGTAAATATAACACTTTTTCAGCGGTCCGATGAACGCTTGACAAGCGCACCCAGGCCGAGCCCAGGGAGCAGGAGTGCAACCGGTTTTACACCGAGCATTATTTTTTTAATGCGCTCAGGCAATCCGGACAAAACAGCTCGCCGGATTCCATTTTAACCAGCTGCTCCTGGGGAGAATCCTTTCTGCCGCAAATGTCACAGCTTCCATTGTTTCCTGAAACAGTCTGAATTTCGATTGGAGCAACCTGATTATTGAAACCAGCCCCTGTTTTGAGCATGGTTTCAAAGCCGGCCCTTTTTCCAGATTCGGCTCTGCGCCTTGCTTTAATTTCTGCTTTCAACTTTTGTTCGGCCTCTGCTCTGGCCTGGGCTTCAGCTTTTCTCTGCTCTCTGGCTCTGGCTATAATCTTGAGATAACCTTTTCTTTCAGCTTTTATCTTGGCCTTGGCTGCTGCCTTTTCTTCAGCCCTGGCTATCTTCTCGGCCCTGACACTCGTTACTTCATTTAACTCGGCTTCCAAAGTGGCTCTTTTTTGAGCTTCAGCTTCGTTCTCAGCTTCGGCCCTGCGTCTTGCTTCAATCTCGGCTTGTAACTTTTCCTCGAGACCAGCTCTTGCCTTAGTCTGGACTTCAAGTCTATTTTCCGCTTCGTTTCTTGCCTGAGTTTGGTCTTCCAGCCAGCTCTCTGTCTCTGCTATTTTCTGGGCATAAGACCTGACTTTCTCTTCAGCCTCAGACCTGGCCTGTTTTTCATCTCTTGCACGGGTTTCAGATTCAGCCCTGGCTTCGGCTTCCGCCTGGGCCCTGGCCTGTAACTCTCCACAGACCATTGCTTTTTCCTCCAGCTCTTTTTTCGCCTCTTGCTCAGCTTTGGCTCTGGCCCGGGCTTCTGAAGCGGCTCTTTCATCCGCTTCAGCTTTGGCCTTTGCATAAGCTTCTTCTCTGGCCTGGGCTGCCGCCCTTTCTTGTGCTTCGGCAGCTGCTTTCTCCTGGGCCCTTTGTCTTGCTTGGATTTCGGCTGTCAATTTTTCATCGACCTCGGCTCTTGCTTGGATTTCCAGTTGAAGTTTCTTTTCCAGCTCTGCTCTTGCCTGAGTCTGGGTTTCAAGCTGCCTTTCTGTCTGGTCTAATGTCTGGGCATAAGACCTGGCTTTGTCTTCAGCCTCAGATCTTGCCTGTTTTTCTGCTGTTGCTTCAACCTCAGCCTCAGTCCTGGCCTTTTCTTCAGCCTGGGCCCTGGCCTGCAACTCTCCACAAATCCTGGCCTTTTCTTCCAGCTCCCTTTTCGCTTCCTGCTCAACTTTGGCTCTGGCTTCTGATTCTAATCTTGCTGTCTCCTGGGCCTCGGCTTTGGCCTTTTCCTGGGCCTGGGCCCTGGTCTGGGCTTTTGCCCTTTCTTGAGCTTCTTCCGCAGCCTTTTCCTCTGCCCTTTGTCTTGCTTGTGTTTCGGCTTTTAATTGTTCCTCTGCCTCGGTCCCGGCCTGAATCAGGGCTTGGATGTCTCTTTCTTTCTCAGCTAATGTCTCGGCATAAGACCTTGCTTTCTCCTCAGCTTTAGAACGGGCCTGTCTCTCATCATTTGCTCTGGTTTGGGCTTCGGCCCCGGCCTTTGTTTCTGCTTGGGCCCTGGCCATTAACTCTCCACAGACCCTTGCCTTTTCTTCCAGCTCGGTTTTCGCTTCTTGCTCGACTCTGGCCCTGGCCTGGGCTTCTGCTCTGGCTCTATCTTCGGCTTCCGCTTTAGCCTTTGCTTGGGCTTCGGCGACGGCCTGGGCTTTCGCCCTTTCTTGAGCCTCTTCTGCAGCTACTCCCTCTGCCTTTTGTCTTGCTTGTGTTTCGGCTTTTAACTTTTGCTCTGCCTCGGCTCTGGCCTGTGCTTCTGCCTTCCACAACTCTTCTGCTTTGTCTTTAGCCTGGAGATGGCCCTGGTTTTCAGCTTTTTCCTTCGCTTTGGCGGCTGCCTTTTCTTCAGCCTTTGCCATTCTCCTGGCTCTGATATTAGTTACCGCCTTCAACTCGTCTTTAATGGCTGCTCTTTTTTCAGCTTCTGCCTTGACCTCATCTTCGGCTATGCGTCTTGCATGTGCTTCGGCTTTTAGCTTTTCTTCCACCTCGGCTCTGGCCTGAGTTTCCTTTTCCAGTTTCCTTTCTATCTCGGCTATTGCTTCAGTATAGGACCTTGCTTTCTCCTGGGCCTGGGCCATGTCTTTTTCCCAGGCCTGGACTCCGGCCTGGGCTTTGGCTGTTTCTTGAGCTTGCGCCTTTAGCTTCTGCTCTGCTTCGGTTAGTGCTTCGCTGTATGACCTGGCTTTGGTTTCAGCTTCATTTCTGGACTTAGCTTCGATTGTTGCTTTTTCCTCGGCCCTTGCCGCAGCCTCCATGTAGGCCTTGGTTTTCTCTTCAGTCTTAAACTTTGCCTCTCTTTCAGCCTCGGCTGCTTCCTCCGCTTTCGCCCTGGCTTTGGCTTCGGCCCTCAACTTTTGTTCTACTTCGGCCAATGCGTCAACATAGGCCCTTATTTCATCTTTTGCTTTGGCCTCGGTCTCAGCTTTCTCTCTGGCTTCGGCCCTGACTCTTGCTTTGGTTTCAGCCTTGGCCTTTCTTTTCGATTCTGCCTTTTCTCTTTTTTCAGCCTTTGCTTTTGCCTTGGCCTTATGCTTATTAAAACAAGGAGTTAACATATGGTGAGGCCAATGCTTTTCTCCGCATATGTGACATGTTGGTACGAATTTTTCATCTTGTGACCCGTTTGTATTTTCCGTCATTTTCAAACCTCCTTGCTCATTCTGCCTTGCAGTTTTCGTTTAAGGTTGTTCCCGGCGCGCCGGGACTCGTATCGATGCTCGTCCTGGAAACTCGACCCAGCAACGCTGGGTTCCGATCAAAACCCGCCGTTGGCGGGTCGGGCTTCCAGCCTCCAGTTTCGATACCAGTTTCGACAACGTCAAACCAGCTTCTAAATCAGAAACAAAGCTTAGTATAGAATTGGCAAATTGCCAAGTGAAAAAACTTATGTTTATTAATGCTTGTAGTAAAAAGACTTATATACAGCTACTATCATCTGTTATTATTCAGTAATTCTTTGTTTGTGCAACCGCATGACGTTCTTTTCGTCAGCACTTTTTTAGTTAACTTTCGAAAAATAATAATACCTAAAAGACGGACAAGCTCTGAGCTGCATTCAAATAGTGTTCGGGTCGTTTTGAGTCAATATTTCAACCGGGATGGTTGTCTTAGTCAAAGATATTTGGTAAAAAGATTGAAAGCTGGAAACGAACAGCGTCCTCGAATGCTGAGACAGCAAAATTCAGAGATTATTTTCTGAGCAGGAAGGATGACAGGAGCGAATATGAGCAGAATCCAAAATGCAGCGGGGATAGCCGTTTGTTGCCTAATTGGCACGAGCTTGTCCTTCGCCGCCGAAGGTGCCAAGAAGCCGCGAGGTTACTCAATACCACTGATCGACCTCGCCAGTGAGAGGCACCGTCAAATCGTGGTGGATAAAGAGCCGGGCCAGTATCTTGGCCATCCGACAACGGTGCTGCTGGAGGACAATAAGACAATGATCGCCGTTTATCCGAAAGGTCACGGTCGCGGTGCTATTGTGATGAAAAGGAGCACGGACAGCGGCTTGACCTGGTCAGAGAGACTGCCTGTTCCGGAGAACTGGGCCAGCTCAAAAGAAGTCCCTACGCTCTATAGAGTTATTGACCGGCAGGGTAAGAAACGGCTTATCATGTTCTCGGGATTGTACCCTATCCGAATGGCGGTTTCAGAAGATGACGGGCTGACCTGGACGGCCCTTAAACCTATCGGCGACTTCGGTGGAATCGTTGCGATGAGCTCTGTAGTCCGGTTGAAAAACGGGAATTATATGGCCCTGTTTCATGATGACGGGCGATTTCTTCGCGGCTCCGGCAAGAGAGTGAGATTTCAGGTATTTAAGACTATTTCTAAAGACGGCGGCTTGACCTGGAGCCAGCCCCGAGTTATCGCGGAACACCCCACGGCACATATTTGTGAGCCGGGTGCGATAAGGTCACCGGATGGAAAGCAGCTTGCCTTGCTGCTGCGCGAGAACAGCCGTAAATATAACTCGTTTGTCGTTTTCAGCAATGATGAAGGTCAAAGCTGGACCAAACCGATAGAGCTGCCCGGTTCGCTGACCGGTGACAGGCACACCGGCCGTTACGCACCGGACGGCAGACTGTTCATTAGCTTCCGCGATACTACACATGAAAGCCCAACAAAAGGCGACTGGGTCGGATGGGTTGGGACATACGAGGACATCGTCAATGGTCGTGAAGGTCAATATCGTGTCCGCCTGATGGATAATCACAAACAAGCCGATTGCGCCTATCCCGGTTTGGAGGTCCTGCCTGATGGTACGTTTATTGCTACAACTTACGGCCACTGGATAGAAGATGAGGCACCCTTCATTGTGAGCGTTCGTTTTAAGCTGAAAGAAATTGACGCCAAAGTTAAGAGGCCGAAAAGATAATAGATCCTGGGTACAAAAAATAGATTCTTCACTTCGCTACGCTTCGTTCAGAATGACAAGTTTTGCATGTTTTCAGCAGAGCATTAGTCGCAGTGAAACACTTCTTCCATATTGGCCCACCATTCGCCCTCTTTTCGGGTTGGTATCGGAGCCTGGCAAGGTTCGCAAAACGTCCACCATTTTTGTGTTGTGGGATCGGCAGCCATCTTAGCCATATCGGCTTTGAAATCATCGCCGGTATATTCGAAATAACTGAACAGGTAATATTTGCCCTCTTCCAGCTCGCCGAGGTAAATCGAATAGTTGTGGATATTACATTCTTTTATCATTTTCAGTACACCCGGCCAGACATCCGCGTGCAGCTCCTTGTATTCCTCAAGCTTCTCCGGTTTTAGGCCGATGACGCTGCCGTAGCGTTTTACTGTTTGCTGCGTACAGCCGGCAAATAGAAAACAAAGGGCCAACAATGCTGCGGTAAACACAATAAACTTGTTGGGATTTCTCATTTCAGTATTCTCCTTTATGACGGTTTTATACTGAATATCACATACAACACAACCATCGTAACGAAAAGTAAAACAGTCAGGAACTTATAATTACCGAAGCCAGTCCAGCCTTTCTCTTGCAAGGCCTGCATCGGATTGGCCCAGACGAGTTTTTCGCTTTCGGCAGTATGTTTGTGAGGTTTAAGCAACGATACAATAACCAGCACTGCAGAGCACAGCACGGCCAGATAAAAGGTCGCCATCATAGGCGGTACTTTCCATTCGATGTATTGCTTTAGCCAGTCTTTGTCCTTAAACCAATCGAGCAAAAAGACCACTAATCCCATAGCTGAACCGAGCCATAACGTAGTAAAGGCCGCCTTACCGCTGGCTCGCCGCCAGAACACGCCAAATACAAACACTACTGTAATGGGCGGAGAAATGTAACAGATTACGGCAATAATTCCCTGGAAGATGCTTGGGTAATGGCTTACATACGGTGACCATATTATGGCGGCAATCATAGCGACGAACGTAACTATACGTCCTATGACTACCAAAGTTTTATCGGAGGTTTGGGGACGCCATCGCTTGTAAATGTCATAGCTAAACAGTGTCGCGATAGAGTTCAGGGCGCCGGAGACAGTACTCATTAGTGCCGCCAATAGTGCCGCGGCGACCACGCCTTTGAGGCCAACAGGTAACAAATGGTTAATCATAAACGAATATGTATTTCGCGGGTGCTCCAACGTATCAGGCAGTTTACCCTGGTTGATTAGTCCGAGGCAAATCAGGCCCGGGAGCACGAAGATAAAAACCGGCAGGATTTTAATAAAGCCGGCAAACAAAGGGCCTACACGAGCGTGATTGACATCTTTAGCGCCGAGCACACGCTGAACAATCGTCTGGTCGGCACACCAGTACCAGATGCCAATGATTGGATAGCCGAGGAAAACTGAATACCAGGGAAGACCCGATGCATCGCTGGAAGAGCGGAGTATCGTCATTTTGACCGGCTCAACACTGGCGACGAATTCAGACCATCCGCCCGCGTGCCAAAGCCCAATCGCTGTTATGCATACTGCTCCTAATATAAGAACAACGGTTTGAATCGACTCGGTCCATAGCTAAACTTGCCGCAAGCATAAAACTGTTCTCCATTGGAATAAGCGACTAAGCTGTGAAATATTAATGTTTCATAACTAAGTTATGAACAATAGTTTCTCCGCGAACGCTGTCAAGCGCAAAAGTCCTTGAAAAGGTCGGTTCCAGGTGACTAATATTCAGGAAGCAGCAGATTCTGTATTTTGTCCGAAAAATATCATGGACTCCCGGCTGTGAAATCTTACAATTTTACTCTGAGGAGATTTCTTGTTATCTTTGGCAGTGAAAGGATTCGTACCGTGAAGAATAAATGGGACATTATAGTTGTGCAATTTGGGGTATTGTGATGAATAGACGAAAGTTCTTGAAAGAGTTTGGGGCGGTTATGTCACTTGCCTGTACAGGGAGATTGTGGGCGGCCCGGAAGGCGAATAGAAGCAAAGTCCCGAATATTCTTTATATTATGTCAGATGACCATGCTGCACATGCGATCAGCGCATACAACAGCCGGTTAGCAAAAATCGCCCCGACACCCAATATAGACCGTCTGGCTAATGAAGGCATACTCTTTGAGAATTGTTTTTGTACAAATTCGATTTGTGTACCCAGCAGGGCGACGATACTGACCGGACAATACAGCCAGACCAATGGTGCTCTGGATCTGGGCGGCAGGCTCGAGCCGGAAAGACAATACCTGCCGAAGCTGATGAAACAGGCCGGTTATGAAACGGCCATGATCGGCAAGTGGCACCTGAAGCAGGAACCTGCATTCGATTATTACTGCGTGCTTCCGGGGCAGGGGTCGTATTTCAATCCGATTCTTCGGGAATCAGGCGGACAGTGGCCCAAGAATGAAAAACGCTTTGCAAGATATGACTCATGTCACTCGTCGGATGTTATTACCGATACATCGCTCAAGTGGCTTAAGAGCAGAGACAGGTCAAAACCGTTCTTTTTGATGCACCATTACAAGGCGCCGCACGATAATTTCGAAAATGCCGAGCGCTATGACTGGCTCTTCGATGATGTGGATGTCCCTGAGCCTGTGAGCCTGTGGCGGCAGCCGGAGCACGGTTCGCAGGCAACCAAAGGCATGGGCACATCCATCGGTAAGCGTAACAAGCGAAGGAATATGGGAATGCACATGTTTGTTGACCAGTCGCTGCCGGATGAGCAGTACAAACGGACGGCGTATCAGCGTTATTTGAAGAAGTATCTACGGTGTGTTCGGGGAATCGATGATAATTTGGGCCGGCTGTTTGCGTATCTGGAAAAGACAGGGCAGATGGACAACACTGTAATCATCTATACGTCCGACCAGGGCATGATGCTCGGTGAGCATGATTATATCGACAAGCGGTGGATGTACGAAGAGTCGCTGCGGATGCCGTTTCTTGTAAGGTATCCGAAGATGATTAGGCCAGGGACCCGCACAGACGATATCATCAACAATACCGACTTTGCACCGACGATACTGGAGCTGGCGGGCCTGAAGGCCCCCGGCTACATGCAGGGACGAAGTTTCGTTCCGCTGCTGCGAGGCAAAACACCTTCTGACTGGCCTAAGTCCACTTATTACCGCTACTGGATGCACATGGCGCATCATGACAACCCTGCGCATTTCGGTGTTCGGACTAAGGAGTACAAACTGATATTTTTCTACGGGCTAAATTATAAAAAAGGCGGACCCAAACCGACTCAACCTGGGTGGGAACTGTATGAGATGAAAAATGACCCACACGAAATGAACAACCTGTACGGCAAACCAAAATACGCTGCTGTGGTCAAAAACTTGAAGGCCGAGCTGCTGCGATTGAGAAGAAAATACAATGAAACAGATGCAAAGTACCCACATATACAAAAAATAATTGACGAATATTGGAATAAGTAAACACGATGATATATGGTATTATTAGCAAAACAAACACTACTACTTAAGGAAAATGTATGATGAATGAATACTGTTGCACAAGACGTGGTTTTATAAAGAGTGCTGGCCTTGGCTTTGCCGCGTTATCGCTGTCGGGTGTCCCGGCCTTTGCAAAGAGACGCAAGAAGCCGAACATTCTTTTCATCTTTGCCGACGACCAGTGCTTTGAAACTCTGCGCTCAATGGGATGCGATGAAATACAAACGCCGAACCTCGACAGGCTGGTTCGAAACGGCGTTACTTTTACGCATGCTTACAATATGGGTGCCTGGCATGGTGCGGTGTGCGTGGCCAGCCGAACGATGCTCAATACGGGCCGGTTCCTGTGGATAGCCAGAGAGTTCGAGCCGAAGCTGAAGGAGGAAACCAAAGCGGGCCGGTTCTGGTCGCAGTATATGAGTAAGGCGGGCTACGAAACTTATATGAGCGGCAAATGGCACGTCAAAGGTATCAAGCCGAAAGACATATTCGATTATGTCAAAGACGTTCGGCCGGGGATGCCCAATCAAACGCCGCTGGGATACAACCGACCAATAAAGGGAATCCCGGACATCTGGAAACCGTGGGACAAGAAATACGGCGGTTACTGGAAAGGCGGCAAACACTGGAGCGAAGTCCTCGCAGACAACGCGGTGGAGTTTCTCGAAAACGCTTCAAAGAGCGAAAAACCTTTCTTTATGTATCTGGCTTTCAATGCCCCGCATGACCCGAGACAATCTCCGAAGGAATACGTAGAAAAGTACCCGTTGGACAAAGTGAAGGTACCTGCCAATTTTCTACCCGAATATCCGTACAAAGACTCAATCGGCTTAGGCAAGAAGCAGAGAGATGAAAGGCTCGCCCCCTTCCCTCGGAGCAAATACGCCGTCAAAGTGAACCGTCAGGAATACTACGCGATAATCACCCACATGGACACTCAGGTCGGACTTATTCTGGATGCACTGGAAAAGACCGGCAAGGCCGACAATACCTATATCTTTTTTACGGCCGACCATGGACTGGCGGTCGGCCATCACGGTCTGATGGGAAAACAAAACATGTTCGACCACAGCGTCAGAGCTCCGCTAATGGTTAACGGCCCCGGTATTGCGAAGAACAAAAAGATAACCGCACCGGTCTATCTTCAGGACATCATGCCGTCAGCGCTGGAGCTTGCCGGTATTGAGAAACCGCGGCAGGTTCAGTTCAAGAGCCTGATGCCGCTGATAGACGGCAGAACCGACAGCAGTTACGATGCCATCTACGGCGGCTATATCGACCTGCAGAGGATGGTCAGCACAAACGGATACAAAATGATTTACTATCCGAAAATCGGCAAAACCCTCCTCTACAATCTCAAGGCCGACCCCCTGGAAATGAACAACCTTGCGGAGGACCACGCTTATTTCGGCTTGATAAGGAAACTAAGGAGAAAGCTGAAAGAGCTGCAACAAGAAGTGGGCGATAAGCTCAATCTTGATAATCTGCCCTATCTCGGTTCTTAAGTCCGCCAAAGGCGGATTAGAGCGTGGTCCTTTGAATATGAATCTTTATAAAAAATCCGTTCAAGAAAGGCAATACGATGAAAAAGTTATTGATGGTTATTTTTATAGCAATGTTTAGTTGTCTGAGTACCATTAACGCTCAGGAGGATGCTTTGAAAGCAGATAAGAGCCGTGAATTTTTGCTGCGGAAAAGTTATCTAAACTTCCCGGTCAAGAACGGAGCTGATAAACGCCTGATAAGGCTCGTTATTGATGACAAGGTGGTCCGGGAATTTGATATCGAGCTGGCTCCTGATGAGGCTGATTTCTGGGTGTTTCTGGATATAAAAGAGTTTGGAGGGAAAAAAGCGATTCTGCGCATAGATAAATACGAGCCGACCAAAAGCAAAGGATTTGATTCTATCTATCAGGCAGATACTTTTATCGGTGAGGAGAATCTGTATCGGGAAAAGCTGCGGCCGCAGTTTCATTTCACTTCCCGCCGCGGCTGGAACAACGATTCCAACGGAATGGTCTATTACGATGGGGAGTATCACCTGTTTTATCAGCATAACCCATACGGCTGGAAGTGGGGTAATATGACCTGGGGACATGCGGTCAGTAAAGATATCGTCCATTGGGACGAATTAGGTGACGCGATACACCCCGACCGTTTGGGGACCATTTTTTCCGGTTCGGCGGTAGTCGATGTAAACAATACGGCAGGATTCCAAACTGGCAATGAGAAAGTAATTGTATGTATTTACACTTCTGCAGGCGGAAGAAATCCAATGTCAAAGGGCCAACCTTTCACCCAATCAATCGCCTACAGCAATGACCGCGGCAGAATGTGGAAAGTTTATGAGGGCAATCCCATTCTTGGTCACATCAATGGGAGCAACCGGGACCCAAAAGTCATCTGGCATAAACCGACCGGCCAATGGGTGATGGCACTGTATCTGGATAAACGAACGATGGGATTTCTCACATCCAAAGATTTGAAGTCGTGGGAATTCCAGAGCGAGCTGAAGTGCTTTCATGAGTGCCCTGAGCTGTTTGAGCTGCCGGTCGATGGTGATGAGAGTAACAAGAGGGACCCCGCTTTGCGGGAATCCAAATGGATATTGTACGGCGGCAGTGGGGAATACTTGGTTGGCAGTTTCGACGGCAGGCAATTCAAGAGCCAGGCAGGTCCGGTCCCTTTCCATTACGGCAATTGCTTCTACGCCTCTCAGACATTCAGTAACATTCCCAAAAAGGACGGCCGACGTATCCAGATTGCCTGGGGCCGGGTGGCGATGCCCGAGATGCCGTTCAACCAGATGATGCTGTTCCCGGTAACACTGTCTCTGCGGACAACCGAAGAAGGACTTCGGATGTTTGCCAGACCAATACGCGAAATCGAAAAACTTCATAAGCGTAAACGGCAATGGAAAAACAAAATCTTAAAGCCGGGAGACAATTTGCTTTCGGGTCTTTCGGGTGAGCTATTTCATATTCGGGTTGAGTTTCAGGTTGACAATGATGTTCAGGAAACTGGTTTTGTCATTCGGGATGTCCCGGTCGTCTATAATGTTCAAAAGCAGGAGCTGTCCTGTCAGAAAAAAACCGCTCCCTTAAAACCGACCGATGGTAAAATCCGCCTGGAACTTCTGGTAGATAGAACTTCAATTGAAATCTTCGGTAACGACGGCAGAATTTACATGCCGATTGGAGTGATCCTTGCCGATAATTCAAAGTTACTTGAAATTTTCACAAAAGGCGGAAATACCAAGGTAAAATTTCTGGAGGTTTACGAACTCCGTTCCGTCTGGCGGTAGGGCAAAAGCTGTGAGACAGGCTGAACTTCAACAATACGTCACTGCGTCACGAACTATTCAACCTTCCATAGCTTGTTAAGCAACTTATACATATTTGGGTCGTGCTGCTGCAATTCGGCACGGACAAAAGGATAAAAATCATTGGTGCCGAAAAAAGCTTCGGTGCATTCGGCAAAATATTCCTGGTCGTTGTTGAGGGCGTAAGCACGTTTCGGCTTTCCTGCGATATGGAGAACGGACTCATACTGCTTGCTCTCTACGGCTTTCTGGTAGGCCTCGTTAATTTCGGTATTGTCGTAACCCAAAACGCAATGATGATAGGAATGGGCCAGCTCGTGCAGGACCATCCAGGGCTGGCCGATAGTCCACTTGAGAAAATTCTCGGCATTGGCTATCTCAACACTGCGTGCCTTCTGGGGATTGAAGCCGTTGTTGCTCAGCCATTGTTTGCTGGGATGGTAGCACATACATCGATGCCGCGGGGCCTTGTACTCGACCCAAATAGGTACACGACGCAGCTCCTTTAGAGCCTTCTTCGGCACCACGCGAGTAATCTGATAAAGCTGGAACTTCAACAGCTTCAGTACGTCTTTGGCAAGTTGGGGATGGCCGGAGGAAAGCTCGTTGTTGACGAGGACCTTCCAGCCTTTAATTTTCCAGACGGTGTAATCCGATGTCGGGGTGTATTTGATGGAAGCGAGACAAAAAATGAATAATACAGAGCAAATAAACACAAGTTTTTTCATCAGCGATTACCTCCTGCTGTGTAGGTTCTTCGAAAACTCCCGCACCACGAAAACATTCAAACCAGGGCTCCATGGGATCTCTGGCGACGCCGCGGTATTTCCCCGGCATCTGCTCTAAAAGTATGGGTTCATCATTTGGGTGCTCTACCTGCCACCATTGCTTGAATTTGGTCAGGTACTGACGGTACATACGTTCAAAGGTCTTTACGACCAGGAAACCAGCTGTAACTTCAACTTCCATGCTCGGCCTCGATCAAATCAGAACGGGTCGGTCTGCAAGAATCGGCTTATGTATGTATTATAGTACGGGGCACGGTAGTAGTAAAGACCTATTTCGATATCGAATCACCGGTATGTATTAAAGAAAATGGAAAAATCTTGAAATTTCCTGTACTTGAGCTTATATGGAAGATTTCCGGTTCGAGAATTGCGTCAAGAAACGTTTTTAACACATACTTGAAAGGACTGATTTATGGGCGGTTTTGAGGCATTAGATTGGATTGCGATTGCAGGTTATTTCGGCATTATGTTAGTGATTGTCTGGTGGGTGGTTCGGCAGAAACAAAGGACATCGACGGATTACTTCCTTGCCGGCAGAAATATGCCGTGGTTTGTGGTGGGGGCATCAATCTTTGCCTCAAATATCGGCTCTGAACATATTGTCGGATTGGCGGGTCAAGGCTCGACCAGCGGTATGGCTATGGCGCATTGGGAATTGCATGCATGGGTAGTGGTACTATTAGCCTGGGTATTTGTGCCCTTTTACTACCGCTCGAAGGTATTTACCATGCCGGAGTTTCTTGAGAGGCGGTTTAATTCGACCTGCCGATGGATACTGTCGATTGTCTCGCTTGTGGCGTATGTGTTTACCAAGGTTTCAGTTACAGTCTATGCAGGCGGTGTAGTTTTCAATGTACTTTTGCCTGAGATTAATATACAGATTACGGACACTATTGTTCTTGATGCGTTCTGGATAGGGGCACTATTGACAGTGGTCCTTACCGGAGTCTATACCGTTCTCGGCGGTCTGCGTGCCGTGGTTTATACCGATACCATCCAGACGGTTATTTTGTTAATCGGCTCAGCCTTTATCACGTTTTTCGGTTTGAGTAAACTTGGCGGCTGGAGCGAGCTGCAGGTGATATGCCGCGAGAATGCTGCTAACTTTGCCCTATGGCGACCAAATACGGACCCGGATTTCCCATGGTTAGGCATATTAATCGCATCACCTATTGTCGGGATTTGGTACTGGTGCACTGACCAATATATTGTGCAGAGGGTGCTAGCGGCTAAAGACCTGCGAAACGCCCGGCGGGGCGCTCTTTGGGGCAGTTTCCTGAAGGTTTGGCCGGTGATGCTCTTTGTCGTCCCTGGTCTCATTGGTTATGCACTGCACCAAAAAGGACTGATAACAATCCCCACGAAAATTGTCGATGGCCAGCAAGTAACTGATGGGGACCAGGTCTTCGCGGTTATGGTAAGCTCGCTATTGCCGGCGGGTCTGCGCGGCTTGGTGGTGGGGGGGTTGTTGGCTGCATTGATGAGCTCTCTGTCATCACTTTTTAATTCCTGCGCTTCACTTTTTACCGTGGACATTTATGAAAAGATCAGGCCGAAGGCCTCTGAGCGGCACTTAGTAACAGTCGGGCGATTCGCAACGGTGGCTGTAGTTGCGATGGGGATTGTCTGGATTCCCGTGATGCAGCGAATTTCCCAGGGTGGGTTGTATAAATATCTCCAGAGTGTTCAGGGCTATCTGGCTCCGCCAATTACTGCGGTTTTCCTGCTCGGTCTTTTCTTTAAGCGGATTAACGGCAAAGGTGCAGTGGCAGGCCTGGCGATCGGTTTTATCGCAGGGATGGCCAAGCTGACCATCCAGGCACTTACAGGCGGCGGAGAGGATGCCGTTATACAATCGCCCGAATGGCTGGTATATATTGGAAATTATAACTTTCTTTTTGCTACAGGCTGGCTGACGCTTATCAGCATTGCGGCCATAGTCGGAGTCTCGCTGTTGACTGCTCCGCCGAACTATGAAAAAATCGCTGATTTGACCTATGCCACGGTCACACCTGAACAAAAAAAGGAATGTCGCGAAAGCTGGGGGCTTGTAGAGGTACTGATAACTGTCGTGGTGTTAGGACTGGTGCTTGGCCTGTATCTGTACTTTAGTTTCTGGTTAAACTAACACTCTACGGACGGGAAATTCTGCCGGGGATGATGGCTAAGGTGCGCAAAATTCAAAAAGATTTTGATGTTTTGGTGGAATCAAAAGGCGGAAAAGTGTTTCAGAAAGTGTTAAATGTGAATGTCGATTTAGGTTAACGTTATTGAACTCAAACTGTCACCTTATCCTTACTGAGCCGTTGTGGGTCCTTAGGTAAACTTTACCAACACAAAAGAGCTGGCCTGCGCCTAATGCTTCTATTATTTTTTTCCGTTTCTTTCCGATTACCGTTAAGGGAAGGTCTGTTTTTACGGAGCCATTATGTGTCCAGGCTGGTTTTAAGTAATGATTATTTTTCATTTTTTTATTCCCTTCTATTATTTAGCAATCTCTTTCTGTCATGATAGACGTTTGTTATGAGCCATTTATTGCAGATAGCCGATTGAATTATTTCGCAAAATTCGGAGTCCCGATAAATCGGGAGCAGATTGAATACTTGACAGTTAAAGCTAAAACGCTTACTATCCACGGCGGGAATAATTATCAATTTAGAGGTTAAATTATGGCATATACAATCGGTCTGGATTTCGGGACCAATTCCGTGAGGGCATTGTTAGTTGATGTTAGTCATAGGGACTCCATACGGAGTAGCGGCAACGAATTAGGGCAGGCAGTATATGAATATGAAACGGGCGAAGCAGGTATTATTCTTGATTCGGCCGACCATAATCTGGCAAGGCAGAATCCTGCTGATTACTTAGAGGGCATTGAGGTTACTATAAAAGCGGCAATTGGCGAAGCTAAGAAAGCTGATAAGGATTTTAATACCAATCAGATTATAGGCATCGGTATCGACACAACCGGCTCGACGCCAATCCCTGTTGACAAAAACGGCACGCCTTTGAGTACGTTAGATGAGTTCAAAGGCAATCCAAACGCTTGTGCCTGGCTGTGGAAAGACCACACCGGCCACGCTGAGGCAGCCGAGATAACCGAATTAGCTCAAAAAGAACATCCCGAATACCTCGCCAAGTGCGGCGGGACATATTCATCGGAATGGTTTTTTGGCAAAGTTCTTCATTGTTTGCGAACTGACCCGGTGGTTTTCGATGCGGCGTATAGCTGGGTTGAATGCTGCGATTATATTCCGGCGGTTTTAACGGGCACTACACAGCCGGATATGATTAAACGAAGCCGCTGCGCTGCCGGTCATAAAGCTTTGTTCAGTGAGCAGTGGGGGGGATTGCCCGCTAAAGACTTTCTTGCCATGCTTGACCCAAAACTCGGCGAGCTTTCCGAGCATCTTTACAAAAAAACCTACACCATAGAAACGCAGGCAGGAACTCTTTCAGAACAATGGGCGCAGAAGCTCGGATTACCTGCCGGTATCCCGGTAGCAGTGGGGGCCTTCGACGCCCATTTAGGTGCCGTTGGTTCCGGTATTGCTCCGGGCAAACTGATTAAAATAATCGGCACCAGTAGCTGTGATATGTTAGTGGCCGAGTCGGGCCGGGAGCTGGCTGATATACCCGGAATTTGCGGCATAGTTGACGGTTCCATCTTGCCCGGTTACTTTGGACTTGAGGCTGGTCAATCAGCGGTAGGTGACATCTTTAACTGGTTCGTCAATTACATCCAGGCCGGCGGCAAATCGGCGGGCTCTCACGAAGCTCTTACCGAAAGGGCGGCAAAGCTCAGGCCGGGTCAGTCCGGCTTGTTGGCCCTGGATTGGAACAACGGCAATAGAACAATACTCGTTGACCAGAGATTGACTGGTTTGCTGATAGGCCAAACGTTACATACAAGGCCGGAAGAGATTTACAGGGCGCTGATAGAGGCAACTGCTTTCGGTGCTCTTACCATTATCAACAGGTTCGAGGAATACGGCGTTAAGGTTTCAGAAATTATAAACTGCGGCGGAATCGCTGAAAAGAATCCTCTGCTTATGCAGATTTACGCTGACGTTACCGGAAGGGAGATGAAGATATCACGTTCCGCCCAGAGCTGTGCACTGGGCGCCTGCATCGCCGGTGCGGTGGTGGCAGGTAAGAAGGCCGGCGGCTACGACAATTTCCCAAATGCTCAGGCCGTTATGTGTGGGATTAAAGAGGCCACTTATAAACCAATACCGGAAAATAACAGCGTCTATCAAAAATTATATGCTCTTTATAAGCAGTTGCACGATGCCTTTGGTTTGCAGGAGTGGTCCGGCGGATTGGCCAACGTTATGAAAGAGCTCTTGGATATCAAAGACAGCGTTTGATTGGTGAGAGGATTTGCTGTGTACGAAGACTTAAGAAAAGCTGTTTGCGACGCAAACATTGAACTGCAAAAACAGAAGCTCGTCATTTACAGTTGGGGCAATGTTAGCGAAATAGACCGTTCCAAAGGTGTAATAGCCATCAAACCAAGCGGTGTTATATACGATGAGCTTACACCCGAGAAAATAGTGTTACTTGATTTAGACGGAAACATAATCGAAGGGACTCTCAAGCCTTCGTCTGATACACCGACACATCTTGAGCTTTACAGAAATTTCGAAACTATCGGTGCTATATGCCATGCCCATCCAACCAATGCAACTATGTGGGCACAGGCCTGTCGGGAAATTCCCTGCTTCGGCACAACCGGCGCCGATTATTTCTACGGTTCGATACCCGTCACGGAAGTGATGACGGAAGATGAAATACGAAACGATTATGAGCTAAACACCGGCAGGAGTATAGTCAGGCGATTTGCCGGTATGGACCCAATGAAAACCCCGGCGGTGCTTGTTGCCAACCATAGCCCTTTTACATGGGGCAACTGTGCCGCGGCGTCTGTCGAATCTATGGCTGTGTTGGAGCAGATAGCAACAATGGCTCTGGGCACTATAATTATAAATCCCGAACAGGGGCCGATTAGTAAAGCCCTTCTTGATAAGCACTACTTGCGGAAACACGGCAAGGACGCTTATTACGGTCAATCTTAGTCTTGAGTCTTGAGTCTTGAGTCTTGAGTCTTGAGTCTTCTTTAGGAGAGACGAAAATGAAGAAAACCACGTTCGGAGTAATTATTGGAAACCGAGGCTTTTTCCCGGATGCATTAGCGAAAGAAGGACGAAAGAATATACTCGAGGTGCTTAAGAAAAATAGTTTCAACTCTGTTGCTTTGTCAATGCAGCAGACGAAATACGGCGCAGTTGAGAGCTTTGAGGATGCCAAGATTTGCGCTGCACTTTTTGCAGAAAAGAGTGAAAAGATTGACGGGGTAATTGTAACGCTGCCGAACTTCGGTGATGAAAAGGGAGTGGCTGAGACAATCAAACGCTCAGGGCTTAATGTACCGATTCTGATTCATGCTGAGCCGGATGCACAAGATAAAATGAGTATAGCTAACAGGCGGGATTCTTTCTGCGGCAAGATAAGCGTTTGCAATAATCTCAGGCAAGCCGGCATTCCATATACGCTGACCAGCTCGCATACGGTTAGTGTCACTTCGGCTGAATTCAAAAAAGATTTGGGTGATTTTGCTTCGGTGTGCAGAATTATCAAGGGCCTTAAGAACGCCAGGTTCGGTGCAATCGGCGCACGAACCGGCGCTTTTAATACCGTTCGCTACAGCGAAAAAATCCTCGAACTATCAGGCATCTCGGTAGAGACGATAGATTTGTCTGAAATCCTTGGAAGAGTCGAGCGGCTTGCTGATAACGATAGAGGGGTCAAGAGAAAATTAAATGCTATCGAGAAATACATTCCAACAAAATCAGTTCCTGCTGACAAGCTCTTGAAGATGGCCAAATTCGGTTACGTGGTGGACCGATGGGTCAGAGAAACCAAGCTTGACGGCACCGCCATTCAGTGCTGGACCGCTCTGGAGGAGTTCTTTGGAATAGTTCCCTGTACACTTATGAGCATAATGAGCGAGTCGCTGGTTCCGAGCGCGTGCGAGGTTGATATTACCGGTTTGTTGGGAATGTACATTCTTCAATTGGCCGGCGGTACGCCCAGCGCCCTTTTAGACTGGAACAATAACTACGGTGCCGAGTCTGACAAGGCTGTCTTGTTCCATTGCAGCAATCTGCCAAAGTCATTCTTCAAGAATTCAAAAATGGACTACCAGGAGATAATTGCAGGGACGGTGGGAAAAGACAATACTTACGGTACTGTTATTGGCAGGATAGCACCGGGCAAGGCAACTTTCTGCAGAACCGCTACTGATGATACTGTTGGTATCATCAGCGTATATGTCGGTGAAGGTGAGTTCACAAACGACAAACTCGATACATTCGGTGGTTACGGCGTGATGAAAATTGCAAACCTTCAGAGGCTTATGCAATATGTATGCAAGATGGGCTTCGAGCATCATGTTGCCGTGAGCCGGACGGAAAAAGCCGACGCGATTGCCGAAGCTCTTGATAACTATATGGGCTGGGAAGTCTATCGGCACGAATAGAATTAAGATTCTCTAACAGTTTTCCAGTTTAGTAAAGCATACTACAACAATAGATAAGGAGCATATCATGAGGGTAATAAAGATAATTATAGTAATACTTGGGATTTGCCTGGCAGCAGGTCTTCAGGAATGTGATGCCGATGCAAAGAGTAAGGTCTCAAAGGATTACCCTATTGGGCCGGTATCTTTTACTGATGTTGAGCTTACGGACGAGTTCTGGGCGCCCCGGATTGAAACGAACCGAAAGGTCTCGATTCCTTACGCTTTCGGAAAGTGTGAAGAGACCGGTCGGATTGATAATTTTGCCATAGCCGGCGGCCTGATGGAAGGCGAGCACCGAGCCAATTATCCTTTCGATGATACGGACCCGTACAAGATTCTCGAAGGCGCCGCATACTCGCTGAGCGTTCATCCCGACCCGAAGCTTGACAAATTCCTGGATGAGCTGATTGTTAAAATCGCCGCTGCACAGGAGGACGACGGCTACCTGTTCACCTGCCGGACAAACAAGGCGAAGAACTTAATCAATTGGTACGGCGAAAAACGCTGGTCAAAACTAAGAGGCAGTCACGAATTGTATAACATGGGCCATCTTTATGAGGCGGCGGTGGCGCATTACCAGGCGACCGGCAAACGTACCCTGCTGAATGTTGCGATTAAGAACGCCGACTTCCTGGATACGGTATTCGGGCCGGGCAAAAATGAAACCGCACCGGGTCATCAGATAATTGAGATGGGGCTGGCCAGACTCTACCGAGCTACCGGCAACGAAAAGTACCTGAAACTGGCTAAGTTTTTTCTTGATACCCGCGGCCCCGGCGGAAATGAATATAACCAGTCGCACAAGAAGGTCATTGAGCAAGATGAAGCGGTGGGTCACGCTGTCCGTGCCTCTTATATGTATAGCGGTATGGCAGATGTCGCGGCACTGACGGGGGACCGCAGTTACCTTAAAGCGATCGACCGGATATGGGAGAACGTCGTTACGAAGAAACTGTATCTGACCGGCGGTATCGGGGCGCGTGGTTCCGGCGAGGCCTTCGGCAAAAATTACGACTTGCCAAACGAAACCGCTTACTGCGAGACCTGTGCGGCTATCGGCAACGTTATGTGGAACCATCGGATGTTTCTGTTCCACGGCGATGCAAAGTATGTCGATGTGTTGGAGCGAACTTTGTACAACGGTTTGATTTCGGGCGTGTCCTTAGAAGGAGACAGTTTTTTCTATCCTAATCCACTTGCTTCACAGGGTCAGCACAAGCGCAGTCCCTGGTTTCCTTGCGCCTGTTGTCCGGGGAACATTACCCGCTTTGTGTCTTCGGTTCCCGGATACATATATGCACAGGCAGGAAACAATCTGTACGTCAACCTGTTCGTCGGGGGCACCGGCACTATCAGGGTGAAAAAGAACACAGTAAAGATAACACAGCAGACTCGATACCCGTGGGACGGGGCGGTGAAGATGACGATTGAACCGAAACGACCGGCGAGGTTTACAATTTGTGTTCGCATTCCCGGCTGGGCGCAGAATAAGTGCGTGCCGAGCGACTTGTATCGCTACAAGAAGATTAGCGATGAAAAAGTGAGTCTGAAAGTTAACGGCAAAACAATTCCTTTAAAGATGGAAAAGGGCTTTGCTCGCATTAGCCGCAGGTGGAGGAAAGGCGACGTAATTGAATTAAATCTGCCGATGCCTGTTCGGCGGGTGCTCTGTCACGAGGACGTAACAGACAACGTTGGAAAAGTGGCGCTGGAGCGTGGGCCAATCGTATATTGTGCTGAATGGCCGGACAACCCAGCAATGCTGGGTCTGGATCAAAACCCGCCGTTGGCGGGCGGCCATGTGCTTAATATTGTTCTGCCGGATGACGCGAAGCTAACGAGTGAATACCGCGGGGATATGCTCAATGGCGTTACGATAGTTCGCGCTAAAGCTGTCGGCTTAAGTTATGCCAAAGACTCCAAAACTGCATTAAAGAAGCAGCAGGGTTTCGTGGCGATTCCCTATTACGCATGGGCACACCGCGGCGCAGGTGAAATGGTGGTCTGGTTAGCACGTAACGCCTCGGCGGCACAGCCCGTGACGCCGGCGGGAATGATACGAAATCCTTCATTTGAAAAAGCAGTCGGTAAGAAAGCAGCCGGATGGAAAACACAAACATACGGTGGAAAAGCCGAATTCAATTATACCACAGATAGTCGCTCTGGTAAGCGGAGCGTTATGATAGCTTCTAAAAATGGTGCTGATGCCGGCTGGCTCACTACGGTGGTCGTTAAGCCGCACTCGCAATACAGGTTATCCGCCTGGATAAAAACGGAAAATCTGGTTGCCGGAACGGGCAAAGGCGCTCTCTTGAATCTGCATAACATTCAGCCTCTACAAACTCCGGCGATTAGCGGAACCAAAGACTGGACAAAGGTCGAACTTGTGTTTGACACGGGAGATAATGCCGCTGTGCAAATTAACTGTTTGTTTGGCGGCTGGGGATTGGCCACAGGTAAAGCATGGTTTGACGACCTGGGTCTTGAGCTGCTTTCCACTAAAACGATGAATCCCGCCAGTCGAAGACGGGACGGGATGAATCCGGCGGTTAAGATTGATGCGAGTAAGACCGCAGAGCCAATCTCGAAGTATATCTACGGTCAGTTTATCGAGCACCTCGGCCGATGTATTTACGGCGGTATTTGGGCTGAGATGCTCGAAGACCGCAAATTCTATTTTCCCATCACGCCGAATTACGACCCCTATCGCAGCACTCGGGGCGTATCCAAAAATCATCCGTTCGCGGTCGTTGGCGCCTCACCCTGGCAAATCATCGGCCCGGGCGATTCGGTGACAATGGTCAAAGAAGATTCCTTTGTCGGCGAACACACCCCGCTCATACAATCCGGCAGCGGTATCCGACAGCTTGACCTGGGACTGGTAAAAGATAAACAATACGTCGGTTATATCTACCTCAAACCACAAGAGCAAAGTACCAATGTAAAAATATCACTTCTCTGGGGAGACAAACCCCAGGAACAGGATTCCATCCAAACCTTGGTCGTTTCGAACAAGTATGGCAAGTATCCATTTAATTTCACCGCAGGTGCTGAGACGACCAACGGCAGGCTGGAAATTGAAGTAACCAAAATAGCGATGGGGCCATGCCTTGTGGGCACGGTCTCACTTATGCCGGCAGACAACATCGATGGCATGCGGGCCGATACTTTGAAAGTGCTAAAAGAGCTAAACGCCCCGATGTATCGCTGGCCCGGCGGTAACTTCGTCAGCGGCTACGACTGGCGCGACGGCATCGGCGACCGGGACAAGCGTCCACCTCGCAAAAATCCCGCCTGGACCGGGGTGGAGCATAACGACTTCGGCTTCAACGAATTTGTTCGCTTTTGCCGGCTGCTCGACACCGAACCGTTGGTAACCGTCAACACCGGTTTTGGGGATGCCTACTCCGCGGCCGCTCAATTAGAATACTCCAACGGCTCGGCCGATACACTGATGGGCTCTTTACGGGCCAAAAACGGCGAGCCGGAACCCTTTAATGTTCGCTACTGGGCTATCGGCAACGAAATGTATGGCACCTGGCAGCTCGGTCATATGAAGCTGGAGCATTATGTCCAAAAGCATAACTGGGTCGTGGACAAAATGCGCGAAGTTGACCCGGACATCATCCCGATTGCCTCCGGAAACGCCGGCTCCTGGAGCGAAGGATTACTGAAGAACTGCTCGAATCATATTGATATGATGGCGGAGCATTTTTATTGTCGCGAAAAATCCAGCCTGCTCGAACATACCTCCCAAATCGCCAACAATATCAAACGAAAAGTTGAATTCCATCGACAACTACGTCAAAAATTGGATTCTCTCAAAGGCAAAGATATCCGAATCGCCATGACCGAATGGAACTACTGGTATGGTCCCTATCTGTTTGGCGAGCTGGGAACCCGGTATTTCCACAAAGACGCACTGGGAATCGCAAAAGGCCTTCATGAATACTTTCGCCATTCGGATATAATCTTCCTGGCCAATTATGCCCAGACAGTCAACGTCATCGGCTGCATTAAGACCACCAAGACCGCTGCCGCCTTCGAGACGACGGGATTGGCCTTGAAACTTTACCGTAACCATTTTGGAACCGTGCCGGTCAACGTCACCGGTGACGCTTATCCGCTCGATGTAGCAGCCGCCTGGACCAGCGACCGCAAAGCCCTGACCATTGCCATCGTCAATCCAACGGAGCAGGAACATGAACTTCCGGTGGACTTGGAAGGCGCCCGGCTTAGCGGAAAGGGACGGTTGTGGCTGATTGCCAACGAAGACCCTATGGCCTACAATGAACCAGGTAAAGAAGCCAGTGTTCGGATTGTCGAAAAGAAAATTGACAGTCTGTTGAATAAACTTAAAGTACCTGCACTGAGTATATCGTTGTACCTACTGCCGGTGAAATAAAGACTTAAATAATTCAGTAAACAGGAGGCGAATCATGAATCGACGAAAAACATTTATCGCGGTTGTGTGTCTTTCTTTATTAGTTAACGTCGTAACGTTGGCGGACAAAAATCTTCGGGTTTTGTCCGGGACTATCGACGGCGTTAAGGCAGGTGATATGATGAATCATTACCTGCGGAGCCGGGCCCAGGAGCGGTTCGAGAAATGGAAGGCCGAGTATGAACAGCGAACAACGCCGGAACAGATAGCCGAGTACCAGAAGCGCCTTCGCAGTAAATTTCTCGAATCTATCGGGGACTTGCCGCGGCGAACACCTCTGAATCCTCGCGTCACAGGCGTAGTTCACCGCAAGGGCTATAAAGTAGAAAAAGTCATCTTCGAGAGCCAGCCGAAGCACTATGTTAGCACAGTGTTGTTCTTGCCTGACGCCGAGAAGCACAAACCGCCATACCCCGGTGTTCTTGTGCCCTGCGGTCACAGCCGCAACGGCAAGGCGTATGAGTCCTATCAGACTATGGGGGCGCTGCTGGCCCTTAACGGTATGGCTGCATTGGTCTTCGACCCTATCGACCAGGGTGAGCGCAATCAAATGCTTTCGCAGTTACCTGGGCTACAAGGTACGAAGGCCCACATCATGGTCGGAGTCGGCAGTATTCTACTTGGTCGCAACACCGCTCGGTTTGAGATATGGGACGGCATGCGGGGCATAGACTATCTCCAATCGCGTCCGGAGGTGGACCCGACCCGCATCGGCTGCACGGGTAACAGCGGCGGTGGTACGCAGACCTCGCACCTGATGTCATTAGATGACCGTGTCATTGCGGCGGCCCCGAGCTGTTACATTACGAGTTTTGACCGCCTTCTATCAACCATCGGACCACAGGACGCCGAGCAGAACATTTTCGGACAGATTGCCTTTGGGATGGACCACGCAGATTACCTGATGATGCGGGCACCAACACCGATCATCATCTGCGCTGCGACCAAAGATTTTTTTGACATCCAGGGGACCTGGGATTCGTTCCGCTATGCCAAGCGTCTCTATTCGCGGATGGGCTTTGCCGAACGCATCGACCTGCTGGAAAACGATGCGTCTCACAATTACAATCAGCAACAGCGCCAAAGTGTGGTGCGTTGGATGGCGCGATGGCTGCTTAAAAAAGATGAGCCCATAACCGAGCCGTCTATTAAATTGCTCAGCGAAGAAGAAATTAAATGCACACCGAAAGGTCAGGTGATGGAGCTAAAAGGAGCACGGTCGACTTATGATTTGAACCGGGATTATGAAAAGAAATTGGCCGAACAACGTAAGAAACATTGGAAAACAAAATCTCGAAGGGCGTTGCTTAATCAGGTAGGTAAAATTGCCGGTATCCGAAAATTAACAGAACTGCCAAAACCCAAGAGCGAGAGGATAGGCATTGAAGATTGGCCCGACTATAAGATTGAGAAACTCATTATCAAATCCGAAGATGGTATATACCTGCCCGCTTTGATGTTTTTGCCCAAGCAAACACGGTTTGAGGGAATGGTTTTGTATGTACACGAAAATGGCAAAGATAAAGATACCGGGCCTGGCGGGCCAATCGAAAAGCTGGTCAAATCCGGTCGGTCGGTGTTAGCAGTGGACCTGCGCGGCACGGGTGAAACCCAGCAGAGCAGTCAGAAGAAATTTGGAGAGGCGATTGGATTCGATTGGAAGAATCTTTATACGGCCTACTTATTAGGGCGCTCCTACGTTGGAATGCGTGCCGAAGACATATTGATATGCGCGCGGTTTCTACAACAGCAAGAGGATGGCCGCGTGGATTTGGTCGCAGTCGGTCACGTCACTGTCCCGGCCCTGCACGCTGCGGCGCTCGAATCAGATATGTTCGGGTCAATAAAGCTGGTGCGAGGATTGAATTCCTGGTCGAACGTTATCGAATCAGGCCGGTCTCTGAACCAACTGGTAAACACAGTGCACGGAGCATTGACCGTATATGATTTGCCCGACTTAGCTGCTACATTGCGAGATAAACTGACTATCGAAGAGCCTCTGAATGCTCTGGGTGAACCGATAACGAAAAATTGAACGGAAATAAGGCTGTCTTAGCATCTTCAAATACTAAAACTATATATTCCAGTTTATTGATGACAAACAGACAGAAGAAAAAGAAGTAAATACACCAAATCGGTAAACGTCCCCTATTTATTCTAAATAGCCACAATTAGTTGAACAGGCGAAGGGAAAAGAACTTGAATACCGCATCATCGCTGTCAACAAGGCAGGCGAAGGCGAACTTTCAAATACCGAAATGGTCGTGCTGTAAGTCGATTTTAAGCTAAAGGTGCAAATAAAACATACTCACAACAATAATGTTGTGCTCTGTAGGTTATGTTGGTAGTATTGTTGTGCTTATTGGCGAAAAGATTTTTGGGGAAATATGCTATGGCTTTTATAGTGGAAGCGTGGGGCTTGACCCTAAATGAAACGCTTTTCATTTTGGCGATCATTCTTATTGTTGCAGATTTTTTTCTGCAAGCAACAGATATTCCAACTCACATAGCGTATATAATTCTTAGTGTGCTAATAGCTATCAATATACCATTCCATTTTATGTACAAGATTCTAAGCGGTCTTTTGGCGTGGTTTGCAATTGTTGCTTTCCACTATTTGTTCTGGAGACGATTGGGACAAAAAATAATAAATAAGTTTATTGCTCCAGACAAATATAAGGATGGGGCAGAGGGTTTAGTAGATACGGTTGGAGAAATAAAAGAGATTGAACAACAAAAAATGGTTATGGTTAAGGGTGACTTATGGCCTATCGATTCTACCGAAGATATACGTGCTGGAGAGAAGGTTAAAGTTGTAAAAGTCGAAAATGGTATTTTAACAGTTAAAACAATAGAAAGGAGTTAATGAAATGGCGCTTATATATACTATTCCTCAGTCGCACTGCGTTATAATTGAGAGATTTGGAAAATTCAATCGGATTCAAAAAAGTGGAGTTAGATTTAAACTTCCGTTTGGCATAGAAAACATTAAACGTGTAGATGACCCAGACAGTGATTGGGGAGAGGTTGCAAGCAAAGATTTTTATGGTCATAGATGTTTAATTGAATTAACTGAACAGCAAACTGATACGCCGCCCAGAAAGTGTCACACTAAAGATAATGTTCCAGTTAGTGTTGATGCAATAGTTTATTGGCGCATAACTGATCCGCGACGAGCAGTATACGAGGTTGATGTTCTGCCAAAAGCGATACGAGATATTGCTTTGAATACGCTCAGAGCAAATATTGGTTCTATAGACCTTGATACAGTATTGTCCGAACGTCAAGAATTAAATGAAAAAATTGCAGCCCAGTTATCAAAGACCGCAGCTAAATGGGGTATTGTGTACACTCGGGTAGAGATTCAAGAGATTAAAACAGATGATAAAGTTACAGAAGCTATGGTTCTTCAAATGGAAGGTGAAAGGAAACGTCGCAAGATTATTTCTGAAGCCGAAGGAGAATCGGCAGCAAAAATAAAGATAGCCGAAGCTGATAAGCAGGCTGCGATTCTGCGAGCAGAAGGTCGTGCCAAGGCGTTAGAATTGATTACAGAAGCTGAACGCAAATATCTAAGCACTCTTGCGGAAAGTTGTTCACGGGAAGGGGCGACACAACTCCTAACAGCGCAGAAATATCTTGACGGTTTTGATACGATTAGTAAAAATCCGGGAGATAAAGTATTTATTCCGAATTCCTTTACTGGTCTGTTTTCTTTTCCTATGAATACGAATGATTCCAAAAATATTGATCAACCTTAGATGCTACCTCATAATAAACAATCGTAAAGACTTTTTTTGCAATTTTACTACGAAAGGACATGAATGAAAAAGGAAATGGTTTGTAAGAATTGTGGTGCTATGTCCTTGCCCAAAAAGCAATGCAAAGGAAGTTTTTGGATTGAACTCGCACTTTGGCTAATTGTTTTTCCTGTTGGTATTATTTATACGCTCTGGAGGCTTGTAACCAAACGTCTCGTTTGCCCTATATGTGGGGCAGAGAAGACCTCCTTAATACCAACACATAGTCCAGAAGCACAAAAAATTTTGCAATCAAGAGCAACCTGAAATACAGTTGACAAGTAAAAGGAAGACAAAATGGAAGCTAAAAAAGCACAGATAAAATACAATGACCTTATGGACCTGCTACAGCACCACTACGGGGATATTGTTCTTCAGGAATTAAAAGACTGGGAAATAACGGTTGTTGACGAAAATGGCCAGATGGTAGGAAAATTCGTCCTTGGTAACGATAATTAACAAAGGCATCTTTTCACGTTGAATCGGTTCGGATTTTCTCCAGAATTTCCATTACCGAAACAAGTTGTTTCCTCTTTTTAATTAAACAGTCCTTCTCGTATCGAAATCCCTGTTCTATGAGATCCTTGAGAAAATTAATCACTTGAAACCTATTCCAATTGGGTCGGGATAATGTGTGGCAATATTGGGGACGTTTACCGATTTTTGGCGTTGAAGAAGAAAACGGATGCCAAACACCGTGTAGAAACACAACAAAAAGAACTGAATGCACGAAGTTGGCAAACACGCATACGTTATCAGGCAAGTATCCAGCCATTGCCAGTTAAAACTTAGAATCCGCCCCGTCGCGCCGCGCGGCCCAGGCCCGATGGCTTGCCAGGCTGAACTGCGACGTCGAGAATCGAGTATCCAGCAACCCTGTCCCGGTGCGCCGGGATCAAGCATCCAACTTTAGCTCACTTTAGTTCACTTTAGTTCACTTTAGTCACATTAGCTCACTTTAGCTCATTCCTCACTAACGAGCAGTCAGCATCTCACTTGATAAATCCGTACAATTTATGCCATAGGTATCCGCGGTTACTTACTATTGAACTATCAGTGTGAATCGGTGTCAATCCGTGTCAATCCGTGTCTAAAAAAAACAGTGTCAATCCGTGTCTAATAAAACACCGTTTTCGCCGGCTTCAAAAATGGGGTCCGGCTTCGACGGAACCCGGCGACTGTGGACGAAGCTTCTGTAGATGCTTGCATCGAGCAGAGATTCGGACAAAGACGCCAAAGTCGGCTAATAGCTCTCTTTGTTCTCTATGGCCCAAAAAATCCGTGTAATCCGTGAAATCCGTGGCTAATTATTATTGAACTATTAGTGTGAATTCGTGTCAATTCGTGGCTAAATATTATTGAATTCTCTGAGTCCTCTGTGTCCGGAGTTTACCCAGAGTTTATCCCCGGGAGCTGCTTACCATGGCTCGCAGCAGGGGAATGTTAGCTCACTTGATTTTCTGTCGGGGGTGGCGTTAAGATAGGCAAGAATTCAGAGAGAAATCAATCAAAAACGCTGATACCTCAGAGCAAAAATTAAATTTTTCAAATATTTTTAACTGTCTTACTAACATCGAGTTACGAGCGACGAGCGACGAGAAACGGTTATATTTTCGTATCAAACGTGCAGGTAGCTCTAATTATAGAGGGAGTGTTTTTTACTCCCTGAGTTTACCC
>SDBU01001878.1_pt1 | contig 28986 bp, 37 predicted proteins | sample 2277071 | NCBI WGS metagenome assembly SDBU01 (sample SAMN10397929, study PRJNA504765) | marine sediment metagenome | isolation source: marine sediment core GS08_GC12, 126 cmbsf | place: Arctic Ocean: Gakkel Ridge, Loki's castle | collected 2008 | reverse complement strand
ATGATATACCATGTTCATTTCTTATTTGTCTAACCCTCTCACGAGAGATAGTGACTTCTTTAGAAATCATCACGTCATTCATAGTAGGTAATAACTGGACGGTTCTTATGTATGCTTCTGTTTTAGGCCATATATATTTTTTCCGGTAGTCACTCCTTTTATTCTTTAGCCCGTATCGCTTACATGCCTTTCCAATGCTTCCCCTCGGAGCATTTATACTTCTAGCCATCTTAGTAAAATTACCATCATACAACTTGTAAAGAGCTTCCATTAATGCCTTAGTGTATCTTGGTTTTCCTGCCATCTTACGCCTCCTTAAACGCACATAAGGCCCTACCAGGCTGGCAAGACGCATGACCTCGGAAGGTTGCGACACCCGGTAGAGCCTTATCTAAGTTCCTAGTTATCATGCATCTTGCCTGTATTATTATCGCACAATTTTCCGCCCATGTCAATCACTTTTTCACCTCTGGCGGCGCGGGAAGTGGTTGCCAGTGGGTTGCAAAATAAACAGTACTAAATAATCCTTTTGGTATGATTCTATAATCAAGTCCTTCATCCACGTCTGGCGTATAGGCTAGACACCTTTCCTCCGGCAACCTGTCATCAACGCTTATCCATTCACTCATCGGTGGTCTCCTTACTTCTATCTTGAAATTGCCAAGATGTCTTTTTTATAAGTTCCTGTCCATCATGGTTAAGTTTTTCCCAACAACTATAATGCATAAACTCTTCATCAGGCGGTTCTGTATCAAGCCGGGAACCATAAGGAACCCTTACAATAGCATTAGCTAAAGCCTCCCATGACATAAACTTGCCACATTGAACACATTTTTCTATATATCCCATAATCATCTCTCTCCATTCCATTCCGGGCAATCATCGGTATTCCGACTATCACAATCCTGGCAATCCTCACTCTCCCAACATAGGGGTGGATCAATCGAGCGTTCTGGTATGTCTGGTATGTTCATCCCTCCCTCGTTTCATAGCAGCAGTTGGGATCATCCGCCTCGCATCCCTGGCATCCCATATCCTCATCAATCGGACGTGATAGGTAGCACGCGGTGAAGAATATTAGGCTGATAAAAAAACTGTATATCATGGCGGTCATGGGGTGTCCTTGCCTGGCAAGTCTCTTATTACTTGCGCCAACACAAATCCTAGAGAAGACATTTGCGAATGATTTAGCCCCAATTCATGGTGATGATTAATGGCCTCGATTATCTCATGTAAAAATACTGTTTGAACCAAGTCGTGATTTATAGACCCGTCTAACCTTATTTGACAATAATAAGGCGAATGAATTCCCGCATGTTCTATTTCTTTTTCACCACACATTTGCACATCATATTCTATTGCTCCAATACGAACCTTGTTAGGTATCGGTAATTCCATCTTACTCTTCCTCTGGTATAGTTGTGCCATCTGGTTCACAAGGATAGCTCTCCTCATACAAGCTACATATCCCATTGCTATCAAATTTCTCCGGTGACATACCGGGCTTTCTCTTGCAAGCGTGACCGTCCTTGGCACATTCAAGGCCTATAATCGGGCCTTCATTCACGCCCAATCTAACGGGCTGACAGTGCCAGCAATCAAGGAGCCAGTCTCTCATTTATTTGCCCTCGTAATGGCGCGTTCCATCCAAGTACGGAACTTCTTGGGGTATTCACCCTTTGCCAGTTCCTTGTGGACATTAGGGTAGTATCGGGGCTTGATGAGGTCGAACAGGAATTGGAGTTCGGCAGAGGCAAGTTGTTTTTCTTTTTTGTTATTAGCCATAGCATCATAACCTTGTATTTCTGTTTCAACACACCATTTTTGATAGGGAGTATCACTGCAATCACCTATGATAGGGCAGTCAAAACAACGAGAATCATATTTTTCACATAAAGGGCAGTTACTAGCACCCTCATCTTTCCCCCCCGTATACCGTATCCTCCACCACTTCAAGCAACTTCCGATAATCGCATTAAGCTGTGTCATGTTATCTCCTTTTCGTTGCGCTACAGTATCCCAATGGATGCTCGTCCAGGGCCGCTGTTACGTCCGCCCCCTTGATTGTCTTATGGCAATGAGGGCAGGTATCCATGTAATGAACCTCCACTAGTAAATCCCATGCATGACAGTGGGGAGCCCAACAGTTGCGTTCGTTATCCGTGCCAATGGTACGCCAGCATGGCAGCTCCTTGGCTCTCATGGCGGTGCAGTACATTATATTTTTCTCTCAGGACAGGGCCGTAATCGCCCGTCTGGAGTTCCTGTGCATACTTCCGGGTCGGGTGCGGTACATTTCTCTCTAAGGCGGTCACATTGCGGACATTCAACATTGATGCACGTCAGGTCGGGCGGTTCTTTCATTTCCTGTGCGGCTGTCATGGGGTCTCCTCGATAATATCTCTCAACAGTTTTTCCATTGGCGTGTTGTCCAGTTGATCTATATCTATCCAAGGGCATATGAATATATCTTCTAACTCAATCTTGACTTCATGAATACCGCACTCTTCCTCAATGACGGTTAACGCTTGAGCTAGCTTTCTAGCCTTATCGAGAGACTTTATCTGTAGTGATTCCAGTATTATCTTCCCACGTTTAATCTTCATGGAATAGCTCCTCAGATTTACCGCATTTACAGAGCTTGAGTTGAGGTGGTTCTGTGATGTGTTCAACTGTCTTGCCCTCTTTAATCCATTCTGAGATATATTTAGCAGTATCCTTTTTCCATTCTGGTCTGTCAACACAAGCGGCTGTGATACACCCGCAAGACTTAATGCCTATATAAAAACTGTTCATTATTTTTTCCTCCAAGGAAACGTTTGATATAAATGCAAAACTAACACCCCTATGACAAGCACACATATAAGTTTGAAATTCATAGAATTCCATACTCACCCCTCCTATAGTTAGTGACGGGGAGCCACGGTTGAGGTTGACCCCCCGCCCGTCTGTTAATACCGTTCACACGTCAGCTTGTTATGGCATCACCTCACTTTCTATACCTCGATGCCCTTGTCCTTCAGGGCCAACATTGCCTTTGCCTGTTCCTCTGGCGTGGTCTTACTGTCCAGGTTATGGGCCTTTATCGTATAGGCTATCTTTGCGTCCTTGTCGGTCTTGTACTTACGGAGTTCTACTGCCTCTTCCTGGAGGTCTGCTATCTTCTCCTCTGTCTGGGCTATATACTCGTCCAGCGCGTCCTGTCTGGCCTCCACGTCCTTATTAATGTCTATTGCTCTCTGCTCTCGCGTCATGGTGTCCTCCATATCTATCGTTACTGTGACTTTATGCACAGTTGGTTCGGCTTCTTCCCCTTCACTATCACCCGTGGGCTTAAGGTCTTGGTAATTGGCGTTCATGCGGTAACTTCCATAGTCGCCACCGTTCCATTTGACGCGAACATTATGGTTTTTCAATGCAAATAGGTAATTAAACTCCACAACCACTCCTTCACCGTCATATCGTGTACATTTACTGTTCCAATCCGGCCCACGTACTACCTTGTCTCCGATGACGAGGAGTGATCTGCGCATCTTCGACATTCTCCTAGTACCGTCAGAACAATAATACTCGGCACGATTGGTGCAATCAACTGTCAATATCTGGCCTGCCCTAAAGTTAGGGCCCTCTATCACCAGAACTTCCTCGTCCTTTATCAACTCTCTCAGCATTTAATCACCTCCAATCCAGTTACCATAATATTTATCTCGCCTTCTCGCGCTTGTTAGAACGGTTCCACGCCACTTTCCTCACCTGGAATGCTTCCCTGTTCGGGCTGCTCACTAGGCATACTGTCTATCTCTTCCTGTAGCCTGGTAAACACATCCTTGACAAGTGACTTTGTTAGATTATTGAACGAGGCTATAGGTTCGGTATAGCCAAGTATTTGGGATACCTTTTCCTTACGTTCATCCCCTTCAATACCTAATTTATAGAGCATGGCATTAACTTTCCCTACTTGTGCTACGGAAATATCCCCTTTCTCTAATGGTGGTAGGTTGCCGTCCACTGATGGTTGGCTTGCCTGTGAAGGTGGTGCGCTCTCTTTAGTGGGGGCTTTCTTACCTGGGCTTCCTTCACTTGCGGCATTACCGTCATCATCCTCGCCCTCTGATACAAGGCCAAGGAAGGCGGTAAGGGAGTATCTACGAGCGTATGTGATCGCACTACCAGCCCCCTGTGCCGTGTTCTTGTCCAGGTGAAGGGTAAGCCACTCGGATTCTATTAATTCCCCACTTTCGTGGTATAAGACGGTTTTAACGCTTATCCCGCCCTCATCGGTCTTGGTAGACTGAGACACCGCAAACCCATGTTCCTTTAGTATCGGGCGTATCATCTCCACATAGGCTGATAGCTCCGCATACTTTGATTTGAAAAACGGGTTTTCAGCGGTCTGCTTAACCGTTGCAAACTCGGCCTGTGCCGATGCGAACGCTCTGAATATTGTTATCTTATCTTCACTCATCTGATACCTCCTCTGGTATGAGTTCCATTGACTTAAATGGGCCTTTGTCACTTCTTACTATTCTCCCTTTTTTTACAGCATCATCAAATACGCATGGTCTGTATCTTTCTTTTTGCGGATGAGGGTTAGATCGCACGATGTATTGCAAGCACAGTTTTCTTTTTTGTTAAACAGTGCATATTGAAACCTTGACGAAGTATTCTTTATGCCAAGCAAAAGACATTCCATCGGGGTGGTCATGCAACATCGTGCCGTAACAACATCCCCCACCTCGATCGCCTCACACTCCGGCGACTTCACCACGTTAATTGCCTGCATGACGTGGAAGGTAGCCCCGTTCTTAATAGACACGGGAAGGTTGGCAAGGCGTTGCGCCTCAGTCATGGCCTCGTTAAAGTTATCATGAGTAATCTTCGGCATGTTGCCACCCTTGCGGTAAACCATAAATATCTCGTCCATTATGGGGTCTCCTTTAATAAAGCATCTACATTACATGCTAAAGCCCAACTTATATTTTGTTCAAAATCAGCTTGTATGCATTCATAAATAAATTCTCTCTTTTGTTCTAGAGTTCCATAATCATCTAGTTCACTTTTTTCTATGTGAGTATATTGTGGGCTGCCCTTACCTACATATCCGTCCTCAACTTGCCATGTTATTTTCATCTCATCCCTCCTTTTTATTGCGGGGCTGGCTATCCCTGCAAGCCATCATGCATACAACTAGCGGAAACCTTGCAAAGCAATGGGAGGATGGCCCTGCCCACACTCATGGGGTTTATCACCAGCCCCGCCTGAGTACCGCGCCAAAGACTTTACACACCCTCGAAGGGCCAGAGGCACGGGCATCATTACATTACTCCTCCATATAAGCCTCCCCCCGAATACGTGTGGATGTGAATTGTGAAGGTCAGGCACGCACACGCACCGGGGATTGGCAACCGTTGTTTTATTTGATTGAGCGACCTTCACGCTAAAAGAGTAACATTTCGGGGAAGGCTTGTAAAGCCCCTAAATACATGGTGTCAAATAATTGGCAGGTACTAGATATGGTGTAAATGAAGGGGCCAGCAGACTTCGGTTTATACCTTCTCTATGGTCTTGCCATTATCATTGACAATATAGCCAAAACCAACAATACCAACGCCTTTAAGTTCTATCCCATCAAACCAAGATATGAACTGACACATCACTTGAGGTTCAGGGTCTTCGGGTTTTTCTTTACCCGTATTTCGCCTATCCTCAAACTCTCTTAGTCTCTTTGGATGAGTGAACAAAACACTGAAACCATACATTTCTGGCATGATCTCATTTTCTACTTGAGGCTCATTAGAACGCAAAACCCATCCGTTTGAATTCAAAAAGTCAAGAAAAAATGGTTGACAAGTGAGATTAATAAGTTGTAATATCTTTATATATTCTCAACCCCCCCCCCTTCAGCACCCCCAGGATACCGGGGGTGTGTCTACTGGATGTATCTCCCGCGTGTGGCGTTGAAGTCAAATATTGCTTCATCTTCAATCCATCCTCTATCCAATACAGCAACTTCATCCAGCCTCCCATCCATATCTCGTGTAGGTGCAGCATCGTTGGCTCTACCGATATGCACAGTTGAACGCATGCGAATAAAACCACCTTGAGCTTGTTCGTTATTCTTAACCCCATTAATAAAAAACCATGAGCTTGTTCCGTCAAATACATAAACGACATGATTCCATGCGTTGAGGGTAAGCGGAAACCCAACGCTTTGTTGAATGGTATCTGTTAAACCATTGGCAAAAAGAGTAACCAGCCTTGACGTTGCGTCCATCCTCAATTGCACACTACTACCACCCTCTGAGCCGATGATTGTAGAAATAGTAGCATCAGAAACAGGGTAAATCCATGCACTTATTGTTATGGCGGTAAAATCGGCCCAGGTCGTCACTAAACTGACGTGCTGGTTAGAAGCATCCTCAAAACTCCCACCCCTACCGAGCTTTCCTCCGGCGATATTCGCTGCGCCATTAATAGCCTTTCCGTGGTTATAGCTATTAGTTATTGCTGACCCCGTAGTAGCTACAAATGGCCCCAACGCGGATGAGTTTTCCAACTGCATGTCTGTGAATGTATTTATCCCTTGGGCAGTGAGCACCCATGTTCCAGAAGCATTAGTATTAACAGCGGGATAGTAATCAGCCCTTGCATAAGTATTGCCCGTGCCATTATTCTGCAAGGTAACACTGACACGTAAATCAGTTCCAACTTCTTCAATAGATGTAGCATAAGGGGCTATTACATTTCCACCTATGTTCATGGACGTGATGGTCTTATTGTATGGGTCTATTGTTATCCCTGCATTTATTCGTGTCCCTCCGATGTAGAGCCATAAATAAATGCCTGCGTAGTGGGCTGGAGCAGAACCTTTGATTGGCACTTTAGCGCTGACCGTATAGAAATCTTCATTCTCTATAGAAGTTTGAGCAAACATCAAGCCTTCAAAAGTACCAGTATTATCGTCCTCTAATGTGGTAGGTGTTACTATAGGCGTCTCAATATCAGCCCATCCAGCGGCGGTGAAATTGTTTGAGTTTGGTATTAGGTTCTGAGACGGTGTTCCACTGTTACCGGATATATCTTTAACTTCCCCGACTGAGCCATTCCATGACTTCTCCTCGAAAGGCCAATATCCAACAAGGCCACGCTTGAGGTCTATGCCAAGCACGTTATTGCTGACATAGTTGGCCTGTAATATCGGCGGCCCGGCCTGCGTGACTTCGGGCTGAAACACCTGTCCCGCATGGGCAGGCATAAATGACAGTATCAGCGCGAGGCTGATTAATACGGCTATCTTACGCATGGGCTACCACGCCACTACTTCGACGGTTACATTGTTTGATGTAATGTCGGCATCTTCTGTATGAATTCTCACAAAAGGAGATAACCTGAGATTGCCTGCGAAACTGTAAGTGTCTGAATTCGATGGGTCAAACACCATTGCAGCAGTTGTTGCGTTGACAAAAACGCCTCCATCCGCAACTTCAGCTTTTGCATGTTGAATCCATATATCCACGGATTCTGAGCTTGAATTCGTAAAATATACAATTACCTCTGTGGTAATCCCATTCGCCTTTTCCAGAACACCACTATTTGTAACTGTCGCCAATGCATCCCAGACTAGCTTTCTTCCATCGTCTACTGCGGCAATCTTAGCCCTACCCTGCCTGTCTGCTGCCAGGGCCGGAATCACCATCGTCCCGATAAAAGCGGCTATCACAATCCCGATCAGGGCTTCTTTCCATGTCACTCTCATTGTCCTACCTCCGTTGTCGCCTTCATTAACTCCATGTATATATTTACTCTCCGTATATCGTCAAGCGTCATGCACTTCACCGCCGTCTTTTCCCCGTTTAGATACATCTCCGTTTCCGGGCTCCATCCGTGCTCCAGCGTTGGCGGGGGAACCTTTACCCCACTTCCCAGGCTCGCGCACTGGCAGAGCATCAGTGCCAATACGGCCATCATACCAATTTTTAGCGTTCTCTTCCATGTATTCACTGGCACCCTCCCTGTCCTCATCCTTTTGCTCACTGGCTCCCTCCGCCTTCCCGCGCCTGTAAAACCAGAGGGCAGCGAGAATGCCCATGAAGGCCATGGCGGCAAGGGAGCCTATTGTTAGCGCGTTCATCGCAAGCAACCTTCTATCCTTAACCTCAACCAGTATGTTTCCCACGAGATAGCAGATGCAAGCTCGCTTTCATCAAGGACATAGGTGTTGCATTTATAAAACCTCCATCGCGGGTCAGTCGCCTTTGCCGACAGAAGCACTTCAGATAATTTAGACCCCTCCATTAAGTCACATTCCTCGCGGCCTGGGTTGTTCAATGCCTTTAGGCGTTTAACTTCCTTGGAATGATTCGCCAGCACGTCCTCAATGCACTTGCGCTCTACCCCCGCACATCCCGACAGCACGACAACTGCGACAACCACTATCAAAAGCTTTTTCATTCCGTGCCTCCTTACCTATATTGAGGTAGCCAATATATTGCGAATGCCATTGTTGCTTTGTTTTCTTCTTCTATATCCAGGCAAGCCAGTTTTCGCTTCTCTTTTCGTTCGATTAACTCTTTAATGGTGAGGGCAAAAGTGTGCGGGTGTGGATATCTTGCCTTAAAAATTGCTAGATTCCCCTCATCTTCCAAGTGAGAGAACATCGGTTGTTTTTGTATGGCGCACGCAGGCTTGATCTCTCCTGACATTAGACCATTACACACACATTCATGGGCGCTTACCACCCCCGTCCATCCGAAGATGGCGAGGGCGAGAACTATCATTGCTACTCTGACTATTTTAGCCATTCAAGCCACCCAAGTAAATCTGCGATAAACAAAAACCAAAATGTAAGCATGCTTATCCCCATTCCGATAGATGGAATCGGCCACGGATTCCCAACATTTTCGCTCATGTTACTTGCCTACGGCCTTCGTGGTTATAAGCCTGAGAATGGCGTTGACACCCGTTATTATCAACCCCTGCATCTCCGGTGAAATGACAAACCCATACTGAGTCTGCACAAATACTGCTATTGCAGATACAGCATTAAACCAGAGCGTCTTCGATGTGTACCACTTTTTGTTCTCCATCTAATCCTCCTCGTTAAGTTCTTTCAGCATCCATAGCTTCATGACTTCCTCGAAAAAAGAAGCCTTCCCTCTATCATCTACTCTGACTTTTTCATCACCTTTTGCGTATTCAACTATCGCATCCGTTGAGTGCTTTATTTCCCACACCGAGCCATCTGGCTTGATTATGGTGGTAGTGCGAGAGCACCCCATTATCATAAGTGACAACAATATGGCGTATATGACAGTTTTTATATCGGTCTCCTTTCAAATACATTATAACTCTTTACATCGAAACATGGGCAGGCTTTATTCACACCCGGGAGTTCATTGTGCCCCTTAACTTCGGCATCGGGAAATTCTATCCTGTAGAGGTCGAGAAGCTCGTTGAGACTAGCCATCTGAGGCCGCGTGAAGTTGAACTCAGCCTTGGATTTATCGTCAACGTCCACGCCCCCGATAAGGCATACGCCGATTGAATGGGCGTTATGTCCCCTTGCGTGCGCCCCTATCGTTTCAATGCGCCTGCCCTTCTCTACCCGACCATCGCGCCTGATAACGTCGTGATAGCCACCATCGTTCCAGCCCTTACCTGGTATTTTCTTATTGCCCCATTGCACCTTCTCAGTTTTCGGGGCAGTGTGTAAATGTCTTATCTCATCCCATCCAATGTCCATGTCCTCGGAAGTAGCAGAGGCATGTATGACTATGAGGTTAATGTGTCGCATTATATTGCCCCCACAAGTCTAAGTATGGTTGCGGTTATACCAAGGAACACCGAGATGCCCCCGACAACTTTAGCGTATCCGTCTATGCGACCCCTGAGCTTCGTATCATCTACTTTGCGAGCCGATGTTTCCACGCCAAGCTCAACTTTTCGCTCTTCCTTTTCTGTGGCAAGCCCGTCCCTTAAATCTTTTATAGCCAGCCATTGAGCATCGGTAGCCTTTGTGAACTTTCCCGTTATATCCCGAATGTCTTCAGCGGCATTCTTTATATAAGCCGCTGTTGAGGACTCAAAATGAGCATTTTCAATCTGGTGCTTAGTGAATTCATCCTTGAGTTTGTCAACGTCTTCAGACATTATCTACCTCTCCGTGAATTTATTGTCATCGTTTCTTCCTTTTTTCTGGTAGTAACACTCTTTCCGCAACATCAAATGTCTGTGCGGTTCCAGGTATCCCAAGTATAAGGGCAAGAAATGCCTCTGCTGTTCTCAGAACTCCTCGTAGACGGGTTTCCGGTTTTTCCCCTGTTGCCAAAGCAGTAATACCCTTAATGCCAGCTTCAAAAACTCTTGGAGCGGGAGGTAGTGCGCTTCCGCCCCTAATCGCTGCCTGAAGGAAATTACCAGCTATGGGAACATTTGAAGGCAAAAATAATATGGCTTGTTCAATAACGCCCTGCTCTGGAAGCTCTCTGCCTGTGACTGTCTCAAAAAGCAATTCCCTGAATTCATCTTCTGTTATTCCCGCACCTATAAAAATAGCAAGGGCAAGGGAAGCGTTATATTTCTGCTTCCAAGCCCCCTTTAATAGTTTTCCAGCGATTATATCATTTGATATGATTCCCCATCTATTAAGGAAGAATGATTGGAACGTAAACCATGTTCTCGCTCCCTCACCCTTACCAAGTATCTGTGGACGGAGTGATACTTCCGCACTTCCTGACACCATATTCATTAAGAAATCGGCTTCGGCCTCTGCCTCAGAAACACTTAACCCTTCGTTATTTATCAGAATATTCCTAAGTGCTTCTCTCACTCCAGCAGCAGTTACCAAGTCAGCTTTCTGGAGAAGCTTCAACCCACCCTTTATATATTTTTCACGGAAGGTTGCGCCCTTTTTAACTTTTTCCAGAACCTCCTCTACCGCTATTTCTCCAGCCCTTCTTGTCTGCAACGCTGGCGATTTCTCTAAAATTGATTCTGCGTAACGCGGGTTCACCCATGCCTTTGAAAAACTTTTGATAACATCTGATGTAGTACCAATTCCCCATCTTGAGGTTGAGTAAGCCATTGCATCAAAAAGTGCAAAAGGTTGCATCACGATAGAAGACAACTTATAACCGAGAATGGCTTGGTTCATATTGATCCTGACAGTGCGAAGAACCGGATTAGATGCAGCAGTTGCGCTCCACCCCCGCCTCGCTACTTGGTCTATTTGAGTTTTCCACCAGTTAGAATTTAAACCTCCAGCCACTTCCTGATATTCTTCAGCAAACACTAATTGACGGGCACGCTCAAGTCTTGGCTGCATTTGAAGATACCATTGCTGGTCATTTATCGCTTCTTCAAAGATAGCGAGTATGTCAGTACGGGGTTTTCTTTGAACTCCCTTGACTCGCTCGAACTTAAATCCTTGCGTGACCCTGGCTGTTCTATGTCTTGTCTGGTTTATTGTCTGAGATGGAGCGATATTAAACTCACTCTCATATTTCAAGGGAAGAATATAAGTCGGGAGTCTGACAAAAATAATATTGTCTATCTCTTCAACAGTAGCCGCCAACTCATCCGTAAACTCATTGGTAGCGCCTTGTATTATCTCAATGAATCGCTCTTCCTGTTTACTCAACTCAGGGATTTCAGTAAGGTCATTATCCACTAAGAGCGTCTTCACCTGATCGAAAGCACCTTCCCTGAAGCGTATATTAATCATCATGTTCACTTGCTGTTCTTCTGTAAGCTCTGAAATTCCCGTTTCTTCGACAATCTGTTCTATTGAATTAGTAACAATCGCCTGGGTGTTGACTTTTGAAGTTGTTTCACCTCGCAAGAAATCCTTTATAAGTTCGGTATTCGCTCCATTAAAGTCCTGAAACCCATCCATCATGTCCGTTACTCTGGATGATAATTGAGTCTCCATGTAAAATATCCGTAGGCCACGGTCAAATATCTGTAGTTTGGTGGGATCATTAGGATCGAACCTCTTGGGGTCAACATTATTAGTTGACTTGATAAGCCTGTCAATTTGCTTTGCGCGTTCCTTTTTATTATATTTTACCTGCAACGCCCTCTTTAATTTTCCAAGTTCGGTCATAGTTTTAAGCGTGTCTTCAAATTCCGTCAATTCTTCTGCCGTGAAATCAGCGAGTGGCTTCTTGCTCAAGCGAGTGAGTTGCTCTATCCTTTCTGAAGGAACTTGCAGATTGTCTTCATGACGCTTCAACCAATCCCTCAACCCCTCAAGATTCTTTTGTGTCTTTGCCGTGGGCTTGCCCTTTAGATCAACAGTCGAAAGAAGCTCGGTAATCTTTTTCTGATAGTCCACGGCAATATCACGCTTCTTGGATTTCTTGAATTTTTTGGCGCGTTTCTTTATCCTGGCAACCTGTTTTCTTGTCCTGATTCTGGTCTTTTCATTTTCCTTCATTTCCACTACGCGAGTGTGTTCTATCGCCACACCCTCAAGCCTGCCCTCACGAAAAGCCTTGCGTGCCGCCTGAACTGACTTTTTCATTACTTCCCTGAATGCCGCACGTTCGCTTACTGCTTTACCTTCTACTTTTCTCTGTCCAGTGACTTCTCTTATTTGAGTCTTTACGGCCTTTTTCTCCGTTGGCAATTCTCGCTCAACCCTAGCTGTAATCGGAACTTCAGCCTCTAGCTCCTCCCTTCCCAACACACTATCAACGGCTCTTTCTGTAACAAGGCCGTCAGCTTCTTTCAAAGTTTCCCCAGATTCACGGGCTTCCTCTCTCAAACGAGTGGCTTCTTTCAGGTCGCCGCGAGCTTCAAATGCGTCAGAGGTATCGAGCTTGGATTGTATCTCATCACGGACTATCTGTTCAACGGCTTCATCGCCCACAATCCCGCTTCTTTTGAGAATTTCTGGTTGATTCGGCTTTCCTATGGCATCAGATAGTTTTTGAGGTACATTGGTTTCTTCCTCTACGGCTCTCTCCTGAGCCGCAGCAGTGGGTTCCTGGGCTTCTGTAATGACCTCTTCCCTCAATATCTCATCAACAACTTGGTCATCGGTAAGTTCCGATTCAATAAGTGTGCCAAAATCCTCTTCCGAAATCCGCACAGGAGATACAGCGTTTTCTTCCGGGGTGGCTTCTCGGTCTGGGAATTTCACCTCATCAAACACGGCATCGGCGGTATCACTTGCCTGTTCTTCCAGTTTGGGCTCGTTACCCGCCCTTACAGCCTCTTCAGCACTTGCCGCCTCTTCTACCCCTTCAGCTATCTTGACTTGCTCAGGAGCGGCCTCTGCGGGCTTGCTGACGGGCTTTCTGATGGAGATAGCGGCTGTCAATGCAGGGCCGGGAAGAGAAATCACCCCGAATCCCTTAATAGAGGTTTCAAACGTCTGTTGCAATTCTGCTGCTATCTCATCAATAGTGCTTTGAGGAATATTAGAACCCTTCAGCCTATTGTTAAGATTTATGGCTACATTTTGAGAAAAAATGTCTGCGGTTGTCTGAGCAAGCTCAATCCCAACTTGAGCCGAAAGCACGCCGCTAAACTGTTCAGTAAAATTGTTTACTATATCAGAAGCCGTGCTGCCGAACTTTCTCGCTTCTTGCTGCATAGCCTCTGAAAGCTGACGTTTAATAATCCTCTTCCCAGGCAATGAATTAAGAAGTATCTTGAGTCCTCCCACTTCAAGCGCACCAGAGAAAATACCATACCCAAGAGATGTCCACCTTGCTATTTCCTCATCAACACCTTTATCTATTAGATCAATAAATGTATTCCCTGCTTCAACCTGTATGGTTGTTTCAAGCGCACCGGAAGTTATGCCAACAGTAAACATCCCCATTGCCAATGGAACTACTACGGGATTCCTTGATTTCAAGGCAAGGCGACCTATAACAGCCGCGCCCGTTCCAAGTATACCGCCTCGCTCAAGCCCTGCAATGGATGCTTCAACCATAAAAGGGGTCAATTCAACCGCAGCCCTGATTGAATCTTCGACAAAGCTTTCCGATATAAACTCCTCTTCAATTGTAGGTATTTTCTTTTTTTCTTCTTCTATCAAAAACTTCGTCTCTTCACTTCTATCTCCCCATACCCGTCTCCAACCCAATTTGCCGAGGTTTACTACTCCGGTTCCTTTATTCCAATTTTGCTTTAATCTGTCAATACCGTTGGATTCCAGTTGTGCTGCTTTTGGGTTGATATGGACACCATCATTCATAACATCGTGATAGCGCAATGCGGCTGAAGGGGGGATATTGTATAATTCAGCCCTGTAAAGAGCAATAGTATTTTTTGCTTCCTCTGCCGCAGGATCGTCAAAGAAACTCATCGTCCGTTCCCATATACTTATGGGATTCTCAGCCGCAGCCCTAATCTCAGCAACTTTGGGGGCAGGACGTTCTTCCGGGGTCTTTGCCGCTAATTCGTCAAAAATATCCACACGTCCAACATCAGTTGGCTCCACCGTTGCAATGGTTTCTTCCTCTGCTATTTTATCGAATATATCAGCCATTACGGTATTATAAAGCCTTGTCTGAGAGCGTTGCGTCTCGCGTTCTCGGCTTTCTCCTCACCAGTTCCCGAAGCTATATCAAAAAGCTTCCGGGCTGTCTCGGCATCCAATATTTTTAACTCGGTATTCCCCTCTCTAATCTGTGCGGAAACCCTGTTTATATTTTCCCGTGTCGCTTCGACACCTTTTTCTGTCAATAAATCAGCGGCTTGCCGTCTTATTCCCACATCCTGTTCAGCACTTATAGAAGGGCCATCAAAAGGGATAGGGAACAAAACTTCGGTTTCTGCTCTTATTCTACCTGTTTTTTCAGCGGCAAATGAAGATGCTCTATCGTATATACCAGATACAAGTTCCTCTTGGACTGGTTGTAGAACGGGCCTTATATATGTTTCCACATAATCCTCATTGGGATTTTCTTCTATGTATCGAGCAAGTGAATTCACTGCTTGTGCTGCTTTTAAATCATTCTCCTGCAATTCTTCTGGGCTCTGTCCGGCAAAAAACCCTCCCGGCTCTATAAACGCAGTATCCTTTCTCATAAACTCAATAAGCCTATAAGCCTGCTTTTTATATTGGTCTTGTAGAGGGTTTTCCTCAGTCCCATTCCTGATCTCCTCAATCTTGGTCTGCCATTCTCCTATAAATGCTTTGTAATCATTAGAACTTAATCCGTTCCCATGTGCGTCATTAAAATCCTTTTCGGTAAGGTCTAGAGGAGCAGTCGCTATCTTTGTAATAAAATCTGCCCGTATGATATTATCAGATTTCTTGAGGGGGTCTGATTTATTGACAATGGATTCCAAGTTTTTCCTCTCGCTTGGATTCGCGAACGCCCATTCTGGGGCTGCATGTAATTGTGTAAGAGTTAGCTCTCCGCTAGGGGCTAAGTCTATTATCTTATTGGTGAAGTTCTGGACAGATTCTTTCCTTGCCGCTTCAAGTTCATCTTTCTGTAATTTCGTCTGTTTCCTGATGTCAGTCTCCAGGCTCTTAATTGTTTCTACGGGAAGTTGCTCTTTATTTTGTTCGAGAAAAAATCCCGCTGCTTCCGGGTCTTGTGAACTAATGGCGATAACTGCTGTTTCTATCGAATCTTGGATCATCTCCTCCATTCTATCTTCTACCGCTTCTTTCCCAATAAATTCAGTATATTGGTTAAGCTCTTTTCCAACTATGGCTCTTTGTTCCATTATATTTTCTATAGAAGGATCTTTCCCTATAGAAAGCAATGCTTTATCGCGGGTTTGGTTAAGATTACTTATGGTTTCTGCACGCCGTTCATTCGATTGGTGCGTGGCAAGACTTTTATTAGTAGAAAGAAAATAAGGAGCTATTTTTAGATTGGTAAGAATTTTGCCCTCATCTGACAACTCACTGGTATGTCTTTGTAAGCTAGCATTAAATACTTCTTTGAAATCTTCAGTATTCCCTTCTGTGTTTGAGCCAACCTTTGCAAGTTCATCTACCACAAATTGCGTAAGTTCTTCTTGAACCAAGTTAGAGGCATTATTAGAACGATTTAATGCTGTTTCCCGTGCCATGCGTTCGTTGGCGGCACTAATTCGGGCTATATTAACTCCGGCCCCCGCTATCGCACGCCCAAGCTGTTGGGTCGCTTCCGTGGCGGCTGTCGGGGCTTGCGCTCTGCCTCGAAAAACCTCGCTAGGGTCTTCTACCCGTCTCTGAGCCCTTGGTATCTGGAAATTTGCCATTATGTCCTTACCGCTGCGGCTGTTCCTGCGCCTGTGATCAATGTAGCAAGGGGGGCTATAGTTGCCGCCCTTTTCTTTGCCGCCGCTTCTCGCCCAAATTGTTCTGCCTGGAATAAAGCCTCTCTTGACCCAGTCTCACCAGCGATCAAAATGGCCTCAACGTCTTCGCGTGTAATCCTTTCAGTCTCAGCAAGTACATCCTGTGCGCTTCCGGTGAGTAGAACGCCTGATTTGCCGAATGCGGCCCTTTGGGTGCTTTTAAGGGCTTTCCCCCCTTTAACAGCCCTTGCGGCCTTCTTACGGCTCTCTCTGCGTACTATACGGGCATTCTCAGCCGCTTGAAGTCTGTTGAATCCAGCCGCTTCTGCTTGTGCATCTAACTGCTGTTTTTGCGATATAGCTGTTAAAAGAGTTCCGCCTACTATTAACGGAATAGCCGCTGCACCCATATTATTTCTCCCCTTCCCGTATTATCGAATATATATACATATCTTTGCCATCGGATGTGTAATTTCGTAACGTTCCTTCACGTTCAAATCCAAGCCTCTCAAGCCATTTAACGGTGCGGTCATATTCAACCTCTGCCGTGCATTGCAGGCGGTGTAAGTCATCAATTTTAAATGCATATTCGATAATACGTTTACATATCTTATGGAAATCCTTGGGGTACTTGTCAACGAGTTTGCCCGTGATGGCCCATATTTCAGACACACCACTGACAATTTTTGTCACTCCGACACATGCCACGACATTATCTTCATGGTATATTGTGAAACCATAGCCTCTGTTTAGCATTTCCCAGAGATTGCCGAGCCAATCATCTAAAGATGAGAGCATATCAATATCTCGGTCACGGAGTTCCATATGAAGTAAATCATCCATTTTCATTTTCTCAAGGTGTAATTTCATGTGGTATCAATCTCCATGATGAGGGCTGTTATCGTGGCTGGCAATGGCTTGTCTTGAACGATAAACACAAAGTTTTGGCGATTATTGCCACCAGCATAGTCTTCAAATTCCACATCGCCCTCGAAGAAACCATTGTCGGCAAAAGTGTAATAATCATCCTCGTTTACCTGGCTGGACTTTCCAAGATTGAGTGCTGTCACTCCGGCCTCAGTTGCCCCGCATTTCAGACCCAATGAGTTGAAAAGCCTCAACCACACCTTGCTGATACGCTGTATCTGGGCCTGAGACGTTCCTATCGGCCCCGGAGCGTTGGCCCTCATGGTTTGTATTAAAGCCTTGTACGGAAGCCCCACAACCACATTGACTGTCGGAGCCTCGGTAAGTTCTATCTCTCCAGAGCCGTCCACGGTATGTTTCTCTATCTTATCGGGGTCGCCGTCTATTATCGCGGTCACAATATCGCCTTCAAGGTGGTCAAGTCCTGACACAGTGGTACTCAAAGTCGTATCCACGATAAAGGCATCAAGCATTCTTGGGTCTGTGACAGCCGCGTTTATATCAAGAGGTTTCTCAAATTGCTCTACAAATCTCACTGGCGAACCGTTAATGGTGCGCTTCACCACTACCCATACTTCATCCACGGTTTCATCGGTAAGGTTTGGTATGACCGCCACTGATTCGTATTCATCCGAACCATCCACCGCGCCCGCTGCCGTGGCTCCGGTTTCGTGGACATGCCATGCCTGAAGATTCTGATTCTTGATATATGTCATCCCCACAAGCTGTCCATCGTTATTGACAGCCCATATAACCGGGAATGGGCGGTTTTGCACATCCATCTGCTTAAACCCGGATGCCCCTCCAATATCTTCGGAAAGCAGAGTCTTATCGGCGGCTATATATGAGTCGGACTCAAAGTCAAAGTTAAGCTCTCTGATCTTGTTGCCGCCGCGCTCCACAAATAGTATTGATTTCTCCGCCACAACCGATTGGATATTGGCGCATCCGTGTATGGTCTGACGGCGCACGAATATGCTTGAGGGCGTGATTATCGCGTTTCTAAACCCTAGCTGCCACTCGCTGTCCTCAAGCCCCGCTATCATTACGTCACGGCTCTCTAGCCATCTTATAAGGCTTGCTTTACGGGCATTCAGGCTGAAAGCATATGAGTCTGCATCACTTACTCCGGGCTGGAATTTCTCGAATTGTCCGACTTCTGAGCCCCAGAATGTATTGGGGAATGATGGGGAGCCCCCGAAAACGAGCCTGTTTTCATGGAATACCACGGCTCCGGGGTAATCAGCGGCACTCCAATAGCTTGTCAGGAGAGTCCAGACTGTAGTAGCGTCTGCCGAATCAAGGGCTTGAAGCACTCGGCCTCTTACGCTTGTGGCGTCTACAAAAGTAGTTATCTCCACAAGCCCGCCATTTATTTGAATATATTTGCCTTCATCAGCTTTGCGGAAAAGCTCTGCCACAGAACCAGTGTCATCAATCCGCAAAAGTGCATTCTCATTTTGAGTATTCCTCAGAAGATCGGGATCAGTGCCTACGGGAGTTCTGACGTATATAGTATTAAAGCCCAGATCATCAATGTTCCCATAAGCCCATTCTCCGACAGCAAGCTCATCTATAGGAATGGAAAAGGCATCTGCCACGTCAAAATCATTGTCTGTTCCACCCGCAAGGGTGACTTCTATTTTATCGTTAGTAGCGTCCTGATCGCCGATGGCAGTGATTAAGCCAGTTGAACCATCAGTTGTATTAAATATAGCCATTCCTGTTTCCACACCAAGGGTTACAAAGTTCCTTCCAGCGGCATCCACTAGAAAAACTGAGTCTGCAAAACCAGCTTTATGTGTACCCGTAACAACTGTAAGCGCATCATTATTCTTTTTAAGAAAATCCCCGTGCCATGCTATTTCGTCAGGGTCAGTCGCAGGAATAGCTAAATGATATTGGGTTCCCGTAGTTGATGCAGACCATTTGTCAAACGGGGCTGTATCTATAAGAAGGTCTGCTATATTTCCATTGACGTTTGATGTAAGGGTTATTATAGCTCCAACCGCACCAGCCGCGTCTGGATTGAGAGAGCCAAAGGGCGTGCCAACCATCAAAAGTTCATCTGCGACATAAGTTTTATCGGTATCTAAGAATGTATCTATTACTTTTGCGAAGTATATTAAAGAATTATCGGCACTTTGCCATAATACCTGCAACTGTTTTTGCCCTTGCGAGATTATTTTCCCTATGTCTCCGTCTATGGTATCATAACCAGAGGCAAAGGTAAGTCTAGTAGTTTTGCCCGTTTCATACGCAGTGCTATCAGTTATTGCGCGTTGCATTGTTACCGTATCATCTATGAGAAAATTGTCATCAATTAATGGCTCAGTATTAAAATTAACCTCATGTAATATCCACTCCGTATCACTTATCCGGCTTAACTTTCTTGGTGCATGGTCTGGATGGGTTAAGTACATGACATCATTTGTCTGAGCAAAATCGAGTTCAAACAAATCAGCCGTTAAGTAAGGGCTTGTTATCTCAACCGGGTTCCCGGTATCAAGCAACTGAGCTCCAGCCTTATAAAAACGCATGTATCCGTTGCCGATTTCAACGACATAAGCGGAAACCGTGGATATGACAAAGGGAATGAGCCTTGCCGCTCCGTCAGATTTCGTATTGGCGATGTATTTGCTACCACTCCGGGCAATGGCACCACCTTGAGGGAATACAATGAAGTTTTCAATGCGCTTACAGGCATTACCGTATCCCTCAACATCTACCCTGCCGTCCATGCGGGGGCTGTACTGGCCCGAATCAAAAGCTGTTTGTATAAGTTTACTTGCAGGCATTATGGAATTAACCTGAAATTATTGTTTAGGCGTCCAAGCCCATGGCCTCTGCTCTGCCAAGGGGAATCGGGCCTCTGTGAGTTCAATGATTTCTCAAATCTGATATTGGATTCAATAGCGTTATATTTCTTGGCAAGGGAGATGGCCTTGTCAAACTGGGTTATCATATCACCCTTAAACGTGCGTTTATTAGGAAGGATGATTGATAGCTTGGCTGCTATTGCAAATACCAGGGCATCCTCATAGAGAATGTCGAACTTGGTCGTATCCGTGAACTGAGGCGTATACCGCATGTTCGTCTGGAGTTCATTGGTAAGCACTATCTCGCCCTCTAAATCCCATTTTGGAGGGGTAAGTGACTGTGAACGGTCAATTATTTCCCATATCCTCATGGAGTCCGCTGGCTGTGGAAACGCCCTCTCCCACTGGAAATCAGGGGTGTCGTAAGTGGCTTCCAGGTAGTCCTCGTCTGTGGCAAACTTGGAATCGGGGTCGGTATCATCAGATAACCTGACATAGATGGTTGGGAATGCCAGAGTGTCCTGGTTGCCAAAAGCCCACTCTCCGACTGCCAGAGACCCCAATGTGCCTGGAGTCATAGCGGTATCGTCCTCGTAAACATCGTCTGGACTAGCCTTGAATGAGAAAGTATTGGATGGCGGCAAGTAATATTCATTTGGCGTTGTGGGTGAATCAGTCCATCCACCATCCGTTTGTAGAAGCGTGAAGCGGGTGTTTGAGTTGAGTTCCCGCTGTACCCGTCTTAGGGCGAACTTCCAGGGATGCATGGATATAAGACTGTCACGCACACTCGCGTAGATGAGATTGCACTTCTCGGCCCTCTTGTTATTGTCAGTGAGGGCATCTATCGGCTCTTCGCCAATCTCCTGAAGGGCTTTACTGCATATAATGACATCACTTGCCGCCATAGTTTCCCCTTATGCCTCTGTGATTTTTGCTAATGCCTCTTTGCCTTTATTCTTTGATCCCTTTTTCCTGCCGGGTTTCCCCTTCTTCTTAACAGGGGATTTTGCCTCAACAGGCGGCTTAGAGTTATTGCCGTCTTCTACCACGCCAAAGCTCTCTTCCTTTACTTCGATACGGGTCTCCTCTTTCTTCTTCGTTTCTACCCGTATTCTCCTCCGTGCGCTATTGCGCTTCTTGACGGTGGCATAAAACTCCCTGAGAGGGGCTTCAACTATTGGGCTGGATTGTACAACCAAGCAATGATTGAGAAGTGCCGATATGGGCCTTCCACTCTTATCATGCAATCCAAGAGCTATTTCAGCCATTACTATCTCATTGGACACTTCGATCATATCCGCGCCGCTCTGATACCCATGGTTTGTCGGAGTTCCTTCCTGTGCCGGGTTATGTATTACGCCTCGATACGGAAAAGGTGTTTTTGGTTCGAAACTCGAACCCGCAAGCGGCATCGCCGCATCCTCTTCAAATCCGTCTCTCATCTTGCGTTATCTCCTTTCTAGGTGGGAGTGAGGCAAAATGCCCCACCCCCGTATTCATACAATGTTATACTGGTTCCTCGCTCGTCTTCTCTGCTCCGTCCATCAGGGCCGCAAATATTTTGCCCGTGTCGATATTCTGAGTCGCCACATCGTACTCAATGCCAAAGTACTCTTCATCAAGTTCATCAACCGGAAGTCCGATGTCCCAAAGAGTTGTACCAATAGCAGTTGCGCCCGTGCCTGCGGTATTCACGGTTACAGCTTTTGAATCTACTTCCGTTCCGCTTCCAACTGCGGAGGTGGTGTGCTTCATAAGCTTGATCGTAAGCACAGCACCATCAGCTGCGGCCTCAAGCAACTCGTCTGTGACCTTGACGAGAAGCCGGAGCTTACCGACATCTGAGGGGTCAGCAAACTTGGTTGCTGCATTTGTGTAACGCCTGTAAGTCTTGCCAGTGGCAAGCCTGACAACGTTTGTGCTGGTCGCGCTTGCGGCTGCGTTGATCGCAACGGTCTGCCCGTCTGAAAATACATGTTTGGCTTCTATAGCTGCCATTTTTTAGCCCCTCCTTTCTAAGTTATTTCGTCTTCAGTGAAGGTGAGCGCATCCATGAGCCTGACGGGTGAACCGTCAATCACAGGCATTTCGCCATCACCAAACACATTAGACATTGTGAGGTTTACGTTAGTACGGTTGAGGGCGGCTTTCTTGATCTGAGCAAAAATCTTGCGGTTGGTGTAGATTATCGCGTTTTTGCCGCCGTTCTTCATCACGACCTTGAGATCAATGATGTCCTCAAAGTTAAAGAGGTTGCTTGAACCCGCTGTCTCGATATTACGAATAGCACCGATGCACTTGGGGTTCTCAACAACCAGACCGAAATGCGCCTTGAACTGAGTGGAGTAAACCATCAGCCTTGCGCCATCGGTTGAAGCAGACCACCTGGGAATCAAGCCAAGGTCTTTGCGCTGGATACCCGCCTGTGAACCCGTGGGGTATACGCCATAAACCTGATTAATTCCAGGCTGTACCACCACAACACTGGACAGGTCGCTACCGCTGCCGCCTGCGTCAAGGACAAACTCATCGTCAATGGCGTCAAGTCGCGTGAGGATACCTGTCATCTGGTCGGGATCAACGGCGTTGTTGCCGTACATCATGCGTGAACCTGTGGTCTGCGAAATACCTTCGACAAAAGCCGTGTCCTCGCTTGACCTCAAACCGCCCACGTCTCCGGTCTGGTCGGCTAAAAGCTCGTCAATGTCTGAATAGTCTTCAAGCATCTCAATCACGTCCCTGTTCTTCTCAGTGCTTGAGGCACTTGGGAGAACGGGCTGATTGTATCTGCGTGTCCTGCCTGCTGGCTGGCTGACGCGCACACTTGAGGTGTGTGTTATCCTGTCGTTTGCCTCTCTGAAGGGCAAATCTTCCAGCAAGGCATTGTTATCCCTGAGTACTTCGGCTATCATCATAAGGTTTCCCTTTGGATCAAACCGTTTCATAACCTCAAGAAATGTCATGTCTTGGTTAAGATTAAACGTTGGCATCTGTTATGGCCTCCTTATCATTCTTTTTTTATGTCATCGTCATACGTCATTCTGGGTTTACCGTCAAGCCCCAGAAGTACTTCTTTTCCTCCACCGCTGCCCGTGCCTCCGCCAAGTGCTGAATCACTGGAGATTACTTCTCCAAGTTTCCCGAACACTTTTAGGAAAGTGGGGTGTGTTTCCAGGCCGGAATCCTTCAGAAGCGTGATAAACTCATCACCGCCAAGCTGTGTGGCGGCTCTCTGAGCCTTCAGGACAAACTCATTGTATCCGTCCTTCTTATCAGCCTTGAGAGCTTCTGTCTTTGCCAGTACATCGGCATCATAGGCTTCCGTGGCGGCTTTGAATGCCTCTCCTACATAGGTGTTATACTCGCCCACCAGAGATTTCAATGCATCTGCTGGCACATTGGCTTTAAACGCCCACTGTTTAAGATGGCCCTCTAAATCTGCATCTCGCTCAAGGCCATCGGGAAAACCAGGGTCATCCAGTTCGTAACCTTCTGCGGTTTCGGGTTTGCCAAGCTTCTGGTAAAACGCTTCCCTGTCCTCATCGCTTGCGTCATCGCCGGGGAGATTCAATACCTTTTCTGGGTCGAAACCTTCCAGCTTATCGGAATTTTCACTGGATTCCTTCAAGTAACTTGAGAAATCCTTGTGTTTCCATAAAGCTTTGTTGTCCCGAAACTCTTTAGGCACTGAAGTCATCCAATCGGGAGCCGTAAGCTCCTTGCCGCCTTTGCCGCCCTCGCCTGAGTCAGCCGCGCCTCCATCACTTCCCGCATCCGCACCGTCACTTACCAAAGTAGCCGCTGGTGAACTTCCTGCATCTCCATCGGCTTCGCGCATCATTGCCTTCGCCAAAGACTCTTTTAACCAGTTCATATTGTCTCCTTATTCTGTTGGTGTTGTGTCACGTTCATACTCTACAATCGCGTCAACGAACTTCCCATATAATGATTCCAACTTATCAGGAGTGATATGCGCTCCTGCTACCGTCAACATGAGATTTGTACCGAAATTCCTTACAGCTAAATTCTCTACTGTCAGGTTGGGGTCAAACACACCCGCCTTGCCCAATATGTCCCTTAAAACCAACCGTCCTCTGGGGTCATCAAGGAAAACATGCTGATATTCCTTAATCATGCCAGGATGCATATACCCCAACACTTGCCCGGCCTTCTTTATCTGAGCGGCTTTGTTCTCGGCTTTCGCTTTTTTTATCTCATCAGGTGTCATGCGTTCCCCTCACGTTCCACATGGAACATTTAACCCTCTCCCTCTGCGGCTATGGCTTCTGAAAGCTGGCCTTCGCTGTCTTTATCTGCCTTGGCAAGCTTCTGTGCTGTATCGGCCTGTTGTTGGAGTTCCAACATCTGTTGCTGTTGTGCGGCTAACTGTTGTTCTTGAGCGCGTTCTTCCTGAACTTCTTTAAGCGGCCTAACACCCTTGGCGGGGAAGATATTGCCTTCCGCTATTTCACGGACAATAATATCGCTGTCAAAGTTTCTAAGAGGTTCTTCGCCAAATATGCTGACCACATTGCCGACTTCGATTACCGTATCGTTAATCCCCCTGGTCTGGAATAGACGACTTTGGACTTGAGCCAGAGGGCCAAGGAACGTGATCTTAACGTCATCGCCTTCCTGTAAAATATCAGGCGGGGTAGGCATTCTCCCTGCTTCATTCTCTATCTGGAACACTCTTCCAAGCGCACTACTAGACACGCCTTGCAAGCGAGTAATACTGCTCATTAATATGACAACCTTTTCGCCTTCTTTTAAGGTTGCCTCGGTGGCGGTTTGAGTTCCCCTACTTGCATTAAGAGCTATAAAGAAGTCCACATTATATGCTTCGCGCACACTCTGCTGTTTTGCCGCTTCCCTATCACGTGCTATGGGGTACTCCCTTGCCATTTCTATAAATGCGGGGGGAGTGTCATTCTTCGCCACATAATTAATGCCCCTAGCCCCAAAATCAGCCATACCCTCAAGGGCGGGGTCTGCTACCGCTGGCGGCTCCGCTGCGCGTTCAGCAACCCCTAACAGGGTTTTACCTATGATATTAAGTGCCATTGCGTCTGGTAAGGCTCTCATGGACGGAGAACGCCCATATTCCTCCCTTGTGTCGCGGTATGGTCGCCATACAAGGTAGGGCATTACATCAAATCCACTCTCTCTCAAGATAACGTCTTCTGATTTCTCTCCCTTGGAACTACGTTGTCCTTGGAAAGATTTGTCTCCTTGTCCTGCTCCTACCGATTGTCCCGTCATTACCCATAACGATGCAAAGGGCTTATTTATGGAATCGAATTTGAATGGATCATAATCCTCACGTTTATAAACCGCATGTATTACCGTACGTTCTGTAAATGGATTCTCCTCTGCGGCTTCAACAAGGTCTTTGGGTACAGCATCAACCCCGAACTTGGCAATTATCTGCTTGAGTGTAAAACTCACTTTGCGATGGAATACGTCAATGACGTTCTTATCGTTATGAGAGAGGTATGATTGACCAGGATGTATTGCCATTGCAACAATGCCACCCTTTTCAAAGTCTTCTTCAATATAGAACGGGGCTGTTCCGATTGTCGCGCCGTCTTGAATCATCAGAAGCAACTCATCGTAGAAATTAGAATCGCTTAAAGTTCCGTATAATTCCTCTTCCACTTCCTGCAAATAAACCCTGACATCTCTAATATCGTTAAGGGCTTGGTTTTTCATCCCAAGCTTAAACCATGGCTTATCCGGGGTAGCGAAATTCCCAAATATTCCATTTACATGAATATCAAGTGCGGTCTGGGCCGTACCATCATATATATCATCCCCACGTTTTTCCCCTTGTGGTTCGGTCTGAAGAATATCAGCACGAAAAGGGGAAATTTCACGGCCTATTTCTTCCCATGTGTCCTCCCACCTTGATCGTCTGGTGGCAAGCCATGCCTGCGTCTTAATGACGTTCTCTATCTTCTTTTCGTCCTGCTCAGTCGCCATTATATTCCCCGTGTATTAATCATTTAAAGATCATCCAGTTGATATGTTCAAAAGTGGGTTTGTCGCCTCCCACACTATTGACAAGAAATGTCACAACATCGTTCGCCGACAAATCGAGAGCGCATGACATGGAGATAGACGCAAGCGATGCTTGAACAGAAATAGACCTGTGTTCTTCGCATTTTCCTGTTGGAACCCCGCCAACACCAACAACAAAGTGATATTCTTCGCTTGGCCCATCATTGTCCTCTACGGAAGTACTACCAATAAACTTGTAGAAACCTCCGTTAGAGACTGTTACAGACCCATCTGTAGCGTTCTGGAACATGCCTGTGGCAGACACAAGCTCAGCACTCAATCCAATAACGTTCGCCCATGGGCCTGCATCAATAGAAATAGTTATCTCTTGCCCATGCATCTCAGCGAACGGCCCGAAATCACCTTGTACGGATAGATCACCCGTGACCGTCAGACTGTTCATAATGTAGTCATCTGTGTTGTCGAGTTCTGTATTCGTGACAGCGTTTTGGGTGATCGTAGCAACTCCGGCTTCGTTTATCGTCACATGATTGGATATTGTCCTCACATCCCACGAGGCCCCTCTGAAAACAGTGCCATCTCCGCCTACGAGAACCTTCCCCACTGAAGCCGCTCCTGCCAACATAGCGCATCCCAGGATCAGGGCTATGGTAAGGAGCCTTAATCTCTTATGTTTCATACAGTACCCTCTTTATGACAGTTAACACATACGCCTGAAGCACGTAGCACTGGCTGAACCTCTTCCACCTTTTCTATATACACGTTCTTCTTAGAAAAGATATACTTGCCAATACGCTTGTTGTGCCGTGCGGTAACGCCAAGTATGGTGGTGACTTCCCCATACATTTCCACACGTCCTGCTTTATGCCCTGATTTACACCCTGCTTCCCAGGACATCCAATGTGTGACAGGCATTAACATCAGACCCGCCACTATCAGCGTTATAGCGATTTTACGGTGCAAGTACGGGCACCCTGAAAATAACAGCACCAATTACATTAGCTGCGGCGTTGAGTGTTACCGTGAGCGTTGTGCTGGAAATTGACGTGCTATTAGCAACCTCAGAATCAACATTTGCAAAAGCGTATGCTCCCCAATTAAATGAACCAGCCGTAACCGTTGCCGTGCCGGAAGTGGCGGTATTCAATATCGGAACATTAACGGTAATAATGTTAAGTTCACTCAAGCCAACAGCATCAGAGCCAATATCAGCAGCCGCGATTGTGGCATCTAAGATATTGGTTCCATTCACACCACCTGTGGCAATGTCCGTATTCAAGATTGTTGCAGCGAGAATATCATCCGTAGTTATGGTACTATCAAGAATATTAGTACCGTTTACGCCACCGGTTGAAATGTCAGAGTTAAGGATAGTCGCATCTAGAATCATCGCACTTGTAATCGTGCTTGCAGGGATAGTAGTGTTGATAATACCTGAATTGAGTAGGGAGCCCGTGACATCGTTAATGAGACTGACCGACTGTTCAACGCCAAGACCCGCTGAATTACCAATAAGAACTGTGGTATCGGACAAGGGAATGACACCAGTTAGCCCACCAGTGGATAAAAGCGTGCCTGATTCATCAGGAAGCAAGAGTCTGTTATCCGCTGTAGGGTCATCTGCGCTCAAGAAAGTCTCGAAACCGTTGCTTGTCGGGCCTTCTAGTGCAAGAGTATTGATATACCCTATTCGCCAGGACTGACCATTTTTACCAAGCGTGCCATTCTTATCGCCATAACCCGGCAACCACTCCTGCTCTGCAAATCCTACTCCCGCAAATGCTATAATTGAAATCAGCACAACGGTTAATACTATGCTTCCGTACCCTTTACCTTTCTTCTTCTTGCCCATGATTCGTTCTCCTTTTCCTCGTTATAAATACGATTTCCCATTGTCTATGTCGCCACGCCACTATTGGCTACAGTTATCCATGCTTTAGTCAGTTTCATGCTAGTTCGCACTCCTTGAAACTTCATACCAATTTGTTCCATTGACCATTAGTTCACGCTCCTTTATGCCGCCAACACAGCCATGGCTTTCCATGTTCCGGGTGTCCCGGCAGTTGTGCAATACCATCCGGGCGTTGCCGCCGCCGCTGCATTTGTATCCCAGGTAATGTCTCCAACTTTCCATGTTCCAACTGTTGGGGCAGCGGTTGAAAACACAACCCTTCTACCCGAGATAACGTCATACGTTCCTTTAAATGTTTCGTTTGCTGCTGATGGAGTGTATGGCCCCGGAGTGTCATTGAATACACCAGCAGCAACAGTCCCTTTGTCATACAAAGTCACAACACCACTAATAATGGATATTCTAAATCTAGTATCATATGTATCCGCTGCTGTCCCTCGATATAGATATAACATTGTGTTTGGTTCTGCCGTCAGAGTAAGCTTTACAACAGAAGTTCCCGATGCTTTAACAACGGATGATTCAGCTGATTTCAATGTTGCTCTGGATAAGTCGCCAATCAGAACAGCCCTATAATAATAGGTATTCGCCGGGAACGTAAAAGCTGTCTGATCTGTATTTTCAGCAACAGAATCTATGGTCGCATTATTCAAGGCATGTATATCTACTGTACTTGAGCCTGAAGGAAAGAAAAGTCTCCATGCTGCTTTTACATATTTGATCTCTACTTGCCCTGAAAGATATTGTCTCCAGTTTATTAGCTCAGTGTTCAATCCTCCAATTGCTGCAATTACTCTAATGCCAAAAACATTAAAAATATAAGGGATCAAATCTGTATTATCTCGTACAAACACTCTTCTTATGTTGTTCAACAATTCTACTTTAGAAGTTGTTTTTAGATTGTTTATTTCTATTTCATTATTACCCACGCTTGAATCTTCTTCATTTATCTCAAAAACGATATTTTTAATAGTGATATTGCTTGCCATTTCAACAGCGTCATCATCGTCTATGTAAAAAGGTCTATATGTGGCATCGTCATTTCTC
>SDBU01001877.1_pt1 | contig 28998 bp, 20 predicted proteins | sample 2277071 | NCBI WGS metagenome assembly SDBU01 (sample SAMN10397929, study PRJNA504765) | marine sediment metagenome | isolation source: marine sediment core GS08_GC12, 126 cmbsf | place: Arctic Ocean: Gakkel Ridge, Loki's castle | collected 2008 | reverse complement strand
AGGTTCCGACAACATGTCAAGAACTCAGGGCTCCCGACACGGGACTCTGGTGAGTAATTTGAGAGTCGGAACCCGCAAGGGGGTTCCGACCTACGGGACTCAGTTTTCGGCAGTTGGTTTCATTGGAAGCAGCCGAGCGGCATCAGTAGTAGCGCCGATCTTCGCTGCCCAACTTGACTTCCTGGCAATATCATCATCAGTGACAATATGTACATCCAGGAGTCCGTCGGTGCGGTAGCCGGTTTGCAGGTAATTCATCTCACCAAGACAGAGACTCCAGCCCTCCAGCCAGTCCCGAAGCAACCCCAACTGTTTAGAATCACCACGGAAGTGAACTAACAGGTCGATATCGCTGGCTGGACCGGCGGTGTCGTTCTTGGTGCTGCCGAAGACGTATAAGTTGGCGACCCCGAAGCGCTTGGAGTCCAGTGAAGCGGCAATTCGTTCAGCCATCAGCAACCGCCAGCGCCAGTACTGTTCGCCGACCGTCGGTTGAACCGTCTCAGATGTCGTCGGTTCAGCAACAGCATACGACGGGGGAGCCAACAGCCCCACCCCTTCATCGAGATCAGCATTGAGCAATATGTGCAATACGTCTCCGTCACTGCCGGAGGGAACATCGATAACGCGAACGACATCGGCGAGTTGCGAGTATTCCGGAAGGAGGTCGGCCAGGACATTGGTGGAGCCGAGCAGGAATCTCTCATTGAAGATTATTCCTTCCTCGTCAGGGTACAACGGCAGGTAACGTATGTCCGCCTCAACCAGATCCTGGAAGAAGTGGGTCCCAAAGGAGAGGTCCGGCACGTAGTTGCCCTTTTTTCTCGCGATCTCGATCAGGGCGGCAGTATTGTTAATGTCGGAGTAGGATACGCTCACCCCGAGTTTTATGTCTCCACGGCTGCCCCAGCGACCCGGACCCATCAGAACAAACTGGTGTCTGGGTAACAGTTTGTTCAGCCTGCCGACGGCGCGACCGACATCCGCCATCGCTGATCGATCGGGTAACTCCGCGTATTTCTGTGGGTCCACGTAGACAATATGCGTAATGTCCGGTGTCCGACCGTTGGATATGTATCTGTTGGCTGAAAAGATAACGCGATCCTCAGGGGTATCCTTGGGAATCGGCGCCGGAGCGCTCATGGCTGAGTAGCTCTGGGAGCGACACTGCAACAGGTAGAGATGATGACCATCCGAGGCAAACTCGATATCCACCGGAATCCCCAGGGTCTCCTCGAGGGTGTCAAGAATGGCCTTCACCCGGCTTACGAACGAGGTCCGTTGCGTCAGACCGTCAAACGTTACGACCAGATCGTCGTGATCGTAGTCGATATTCAACCCAGACGGTATCCGCATAAGATCATCTTCAAAAATGGACACTGTATTCTGCGCACCGGGGAACTCATCACCGACTTCGCGCAGGAAGGCTCTGACATCCATAGTTTCAAACGTATTGGTCGATAGATTGATAACATCAATCTCCTTTGGCGAGTATCGCGCCGTCTCATCCGGACTTGCGTTCGCCCGCAGGCCCGGCTGCCCCGGAGCAATCAGGACAGGGTAGTCGTCGCTGAGACGATCGACGGCTCGTGTGCCCAGACCGGGCACCAGCCTGATCAGACCATCCTCGCGCGTGATCCTGGGCGACCAGCGAAACTCGTTTCTGCTGAAAGCCACGCCGGCGTAAGAGGGGAGGAAGTACTTGCCCACCCGTGTCCCCACGACCTGTTCGATCATGATGCCCATTTCCTCACCGAAATCGATCAGGTCTCTCTCGGCACGATATTCAATCGGATCGGGACCGAAAGTCGACGCATAGACCTCGGCGATGGCATCAAGCAGGGCTTCGAGTTTCTGATGTTTGCTGCCCTGATTAGCCACAAACAGGCTCTTGTACTTGCCGGAGAACACAGCGCCGATCCGGTCCTCAAGGAGACTGGAACTACGCACGATGAGTGGTTGGTCACCCAGATCATCGAGGGCGGCCGACAGACCGTTGACGATGTCCGGGGGGAACCGGCCATTCTTGAAAGTTTGCACGATGTGCGGGTATTCGAAACGCACCTGATTGATCGGTTTGTACTTCTGCTCGACAACTTCGTCAAAGTTGTTGTAGTGCATAAAATGGAGCAGGACATCGGAGGTAATATGGTAGGTCTTGGGAATTCTGACGTCGGCCAGAAGTTCGTTCTCCGATGCTTTCTTCTTGAGAATCTGTGTCGCCAGAAACAGGCCGGCGCTCTTGCCGCCAAGCTTGCCGTGACTCTCCGCGGAGAAAACGACACGGTTCAGCAGGTGAAAAAAGTCGCGAACTTCGATGAAGTTCTTGGCCACGCTGATAAACTGAAGCTGATCCGATAGAAACCGTCGAATGAGGGAAACCTCAATACCACGCTTATTGGGCGACTGGATGTCAGGGTCCTGCTCGGCCAGATGATGGTACCGTCGTATGGCGTCGGCTACTTCCGACAAGGACAGATTACGGTTTACGACCTGCACCAGAAACGACAGCTTGTCTTCTTGGATCCATTTCTGTATGAGACGGAAGATATCGTCATCAGGCAGGTGTATTGAGGCGGTCTTGAAAATCTCCCCACAGATCTCAGGTGAAAAACCGATTTGCCGACGCTCGTACGGCTGATTCAGATCCTCCATCATCGACTCTTCCAACTGTCGTGCATCCGGCGAGAACGTTTGGACAATCCGTTCGGCATCCTCAATGCCGCTCCAGCACATGTGATTGAGCATCTTGCGGGCGACACTCAGATAGAGATTGCGGTCAGTCTGTTTGAGCATCTGCAGCACTATCTGCCACTCGACTTTCCTGCTGATCTCAGAATCGCGCTGACGATGCTCCCACCTATCGGCAATCTCCCGCATCTTCAAGCTTGCAATGCGGTGTCCGATACGATCGGCCATCGTTTTGATCAGTTTGCTCTCCTCTTTCAGGAAGGGTCCGTCATCCCACTGCGGCATTTCCTTGGTGTAGAAAACGGAGATCGAACCGACGGTAGCGCCGGCGGCAATGATGTCGGCGCGTAAGCCCCACTCTGTCTCCGTGAAGTCGGGCGTCGTGTAGGTCTTATTATCGAGAACCATTCGTGCCACGCATACGTCGGTATACTGCCATCCCGGGGGTATCGCCTCGAGAACGGCTTTGCAGATTTCATCGAGCCCGACGTCAGGCATACTCAGAACTTCCTCAACCTTGTACAGGCAGTTGAGTTCCTTGGCCCTCTCCTGAAGCTGGTGGAGCAGACGGTCGACCGATTTCCCTCGGTCGTTGCCTTCATTTCGTGATGTCATCTCAGAATCACTCCCTTACTGAGTCGTCCGTCAACCTTGATTAGTAGCGGCGCTTCCAATCTGACGTGGCGGACGAAGTCGGTTTCGCAAACCGTTTCCTGAGCTTGCAGCCATGCCCAGTCGATACTGTACGATCCGGTATGGGGGACACTGAAGTAGCACAACTGCAGGCTGGTCAGGTTGTGGAAGAAATGTGACCCCTGGCTTAGTTCGACATGCATATCAGGTTGCGTAGCCTCGACAAGTACCTGAACACCCGAGATATTACCCCAGTCCACCGGGATCCCCAGCCAGGGATCGGAGCTGCCCCATCGTCCGAATCCAATCAGGACATAGCGACTCTGGTCGGCAATTAGTTGTTGGTTGATGGCATTTATCTCAGACGCAATGGCTCGCGTATTCTCTTTTTGAAAAGTATCAGGTTTCACAAAGACAATATCGGCTAGATTGGCCATCGTGCCATTCCCGAGTACACACTCCGATGCCAGCAGAACCCGTTCTGATTTCATGTCGGCATCTGTCACCTCGATTTGTTCGTCGGATACCACCATTGGTCTGACCTGGAGAAGACCAAAACGCGGCGGCGATTTGTGGCGCGGGTCCAGGACGACAGCGAATTCCATTTCGATGGCAGCGCCCAACTCCTCGCTGCACGCACTCAGCAGAGATTTGATCAAGGCGTTGAGAGGGATATCGCCCAGACGAATAATAGGCGCGAAATTGAGGACGCGGGGGCCATCGGCGCCGATCCCCATCACGATTCGATCGTTCTGGGGCTGATAAGTAGAAGCGACCTGGCCCAGGGAGCCATCGCGTTCAGCCTCTTTCAGAGTGCTCTTGGCAAGGTACTCTGTCTCGTGGATAGGATCGAAAGCCGGAGGTTTCCCCATGTTGACCGCCCAGAATTCCGTCTGAGTATTTTTGAGAAGCTCGGCGGTTGTGAAGGGTGGGTTGGCATTGGGATACTCAGGGCAATAGGTCCAGGCGAGCCCGCCGTCAACAATTGTCTTCCCCAGCCCCAGAGCCAGGTCAACAACGCCGTCCTCCGGCTGTGCGTGTCCGAAAGCATAGAAATTAAACGAGCGGCCAACCCCTGAAATGGATGGGTAGAAGCGATCATCGTGGCGGCTTCCCACTACCTCCTGAATGATGACAGCCATCTTCTCCTCTTTTGGAGAGTGGCCGGTCATGGCGGCGTACGCTTTGGCCTCCCGGAAAAACGTCGAAGCGTATACGAACTTGACTCCCTCGACCAGTTTCTTGTACCGGGCATTCGTGTCCGGCTGATTGTTCGGAGTCATCTTCGTCCCGTAGACACCTGCGAACGGCTCATACATGGCATCCTCGAGCATGCTCGAAGATCGAATGGCCAGGGGTGATTTGACAGAGGTGATCAAACCTCGCAGATCGCCGGCGAACTCGGCCGGGAACTCAGCTCGCTGGAAGGCGTTGGCGATGCGGTCATCGGCAATGTCATCAAGAGCGATATCGTAGAGGTCGTTGCGATCCATGAAGGCGTCAAAGACGTCTGTCCCGATGACGACCAGTCTCGGCACCGAGACTTCCATCCCCTCAAAAGTACCTTCGGGAAAATGGTCCTGCAGAACCCTGTGGGCAAACGCGAGCCCCGAGGCTTTACCGCCGATAGCTCCCCCTCCGATCCTGGACACTACGTTTTCGCTCTCGAAGAAACGACGGTCGAACCGGGGAATATCCTGAACAGCAGGTTTAGCGACTTTCTCTTTCACTGTCTCGACCTCATCCGGGCAATGCTCTTCGCCCACCTAGTCAATATACGGCGTCGACAGACAAATACTAATTACAATCTGCGGCAGTGCGAGTTGCCTCACAATAGATGTTACAGTGGGCGGCAGATGTCCTGAGGCTGTCCCATAAGTTGCTTTTTCTGTCGCGTAGCGGTTGCCCCTTTCGCTCCGTGGGCGGCAGATGTCCTGAGGCTGTCCCATAAGTTGCTTTTTCTGTCGCGTAGCGGTTGCCCCTTTCGCTCCGTGGGCGGCAGATGTCCTGAGGTGGTCGCATTAAGAGGAACACACTCCTGAACCGACTCTCAAGATGGGACCCATAAATGGGTTTCTGGCGCTACGCGCGTACCTCATGTCATGCTGAGCGGAGTCGAAGCATGAGCGGAGTCGAAGGACGGTTCTGACACCGCGCACGGGGACGTACGCCGCGCACAGACACGAGGGTTTTTCAACGGCCTGTTAGGTTTAATGAAATACCGGCTTCACAAACCTTTCGGAATCAGATCACCCATCCTCGATCACGGCACGCCTGCGCCACGCGGTCGATAGCGATTACGTAGGCGGCGTCTCGCATGAAGAGCTTCCGTTTTCTGGCCAACTCACTGACAGCGATGAATGAACCTGTCATCTTCACGTCGAGGCGGCCCAACACGTCATCCTTTTCCCAGTAGTAGTTCATGTTGCTCTGCACCTGTTCGAAGTAACTGCACGTCACGCCGCCGGCATTGGCCAGGAAATCAGGGATCACAAAAATGCCACGATCCTTGATGGCCTGATCAGCCTCAGGAGTAGTTGGGCCGTTGGCGCCTTCAGCGATCACTTTCACCTGCTGGGAGATTCGGGAAACGTTCTCGGCAGTGATCTGATTTTCCAGGGCGCAGGGAATCAGTATATCAGCATCCTGGTCGATCCAGGCATCACCGTCGGTAACCTCGTATCCGAGATCGCGGGCCTTCGCTTTGTCGATACCGCCAAACCGGTCGGTAATTCCTCGCAGGGCTTCCAGATTGACACCGTCCTTCTTGACAAAAGAATACGGTTTCTGATCAGCCTGATCCCAGCACGACACACAAACAGCGGTTCCACCGATTTGTTCATAGAGCTGTATGGCATGCTGAGCCACATGACCAAAACCCTGTACCGAGGCCGTTGTATCGTCCGGACGGATGTCCAACTCCTTCAGCGCCTCCCGGATGGTGAACACCACCCCGAAACCCGTTGCTTCCGCTCGTCCGAGCGACCCGCCCATGCCGACCGGCTTCCCGGTAATGAAGCCCGGATAATGTCCGCCGTGGATGTGCTCGAATTCATCAAGCATCCACAACATGTGCTGAGCGCTGGTCATCACGTCAGGCGCCGGAATATCCGAGATCGGTCCCACATTGCGCGCGAGTTGTCTCACCCAGCCTCGACAAATCTGTTCCTGCTCGCGGGCACTCAAATTGTGCGGATCGCATACTACACCGCCCTTACCGCCGCCGAGAGGGATTTCGACAACTGCACATTTCCAGGTCATCCACATCGACAGCGCACGGACGGTATCAATCGTTTCGGCCGGGTGGAATCGAATCCCCCCCTTGCACGGACCCCGCGCATCGTTATGCTGGACGCGAAACCCACGAAACACTTTGACCGTCCCATCGTCCATGCGAACCGGAATGGAGAACTGATACTCTCTCAGCGGATTCCGCAGCAACTCCCGGACAGATGTATCCAGTCCGAGCGTGTCGGCCACGTTATCAAACTGGGTTTGCGCCATTTCAAATGCATTGAAGCCCTTGTTCATTATTGGAATTCCTCCGTCGTACTCATGTTAGGCCGTGTTTCTGTCACCGCTGAATCCAGTCACCCACCATGGTCGTCCAACGTGTGGCGCCATGGATGTCACCGGTCGAACAGGTTCCTTCCGACATCGTCGGCGGACCGCTCAACACGTTACTTATTTCACGAAGCCAAAGGTAGTCATTACCCGCCCCTTGTCAAGCCAATTGGCCGTCCGGTCGGGGGCTACCATGCGAACTCAGTCTCCCCGGCGAGGGTTCACAATCCGGCCTCCCACCAGGCGGATCAGCGTTCTCGCCAGGCTTGGATGGCAGCTTTCAGAGGGGGTTATTCGATCCTGGTTGGTGGCATCGTTGGGCTAATCGCCCGTTCACAACTCGACCGGGAGGAAAGAGGCTTTTCCACAATGCACACTGTCAACCTTCGTTTTGTCTACCCGCTAACAGCCGCCTCATGTATCTTGGCGACCAAATGGTTAATGTCGATAGGCTTGGCCAGGATATCAAACATACCTTCCGGCCTTTCGTCCGGCGTTTGCATCGGGGCGCCGTGTCCCGTCATCATCAGGACCGGAACAGTGGGGTAGTAGAGCTTGATGGCCTTGAGGACCTCTTGCCCTGACATGCCCGGTAGTTTGAAATCAAGAACCACAACGTCATATTCTGTGCGGCTCATTTTTTCCAAAGCCTCGACGCCATGGAGAGCGTACTCCGCCTCGATCCCTCGGTAACCCAGTCTGTCCACCAGAGTCGACACCAACTCCTCTTCATCGTCGATAAGCAATATACTGAGACTTCCCATTACCCGGTTTTCCTAGTCTACCTTCACCACCGGCAGGTTTATCATGAATTTTGTGCCACTACCAACTTCGCTCTCAACATCGATCAGGCCTCCGAGTCTCTCGACTATATCGTGGGTGATCGATAAGCCCAGACCGGTTCCAAACTGTCCTTTGGTCGAGAAGAATGGTTCGAAGATATGCTTCAAGTCATCCTGGGGGATGCCGCTACCGTTGTCACGAATTGCTACCGCGACCTCATTGGGGTTCAACTGGTCCACCGAGATGTCAATCCGACCCCCATCTTTTACCGCCGCGAAGGCGTTATTGATGATGTTAAGGAATACTTGCTGAAGTTGACCGCGATCGTTCTCAACCGACACTACGTCCTCAGCGAAATGGTAATTCACCTGGAGATTCCGGTGGGCCGCTTCTGATTGCTGAAAGCCCACTACTTCTTCCAACAGCTCTCGAAGGTCGATCTTCTCTTTCTTAATATCCATTCGCTTCGCGAATCCAAGCAAACGGTGCGTGACCCGGCTGCAACGATCAACTGATTTAGTGATAGACTCCGCGATGCCAAGGAACTTGTCCCGGTGAACGAAAGCTTCGTCGTGCTCCACTATATCTTGCATGAGGCCCGATTTCTCACTGATAATCGCAAGCGGATTGTTGAGTTCATGGGCCACGCCTGCTGCCAGCCGTCCGATAGTAGCCATCTTGTTAGTGTATTCGACGTTGTGGAGGATTTTCGCCCGCCGCAAATCGGCCTCCCGGAGATACTGGATCATCCGGCGATGACCATACAACACCGCCGCCAGTATCAAAGTAACGCTAAGAGCCAGGAACCAGATGAGATCAGAACGCCTCACCAGCCAATCCAGGAAATGATGGGGTTGGCGCTCGCTGACTATGAGGATAAAGGGTGTACCCTGGATTCGCGCATGGCCCAGAGTGACCCAACGGCCGCCTTCTTCGTAGGCCTCTACCATTTCCGCAACTCTTGAATGCGGTGGGACTCTGACGTCGGTCTGTTCCAGGATATCCCCGTACTGAGCCGAGGCGGTTTGAAGCACACCCTGCTGGTTGACCAGGAACGCATCGCTATAACGATCCAACTGAAGGGAGTACATCTGATTATTGAGTAGCTCCATATCAAGAGTGGCCCGGAGTACGAAGAAGTCGGAGTTGCCCCGCTCGTGTCGGAAGGCAATCACGAAGTGGGGCAATTGGCGATGACCCAGGAATATCTCGCTGACATACGCGCCGTGAATGCATGCCTGGTGAAACCAAGCCTGATCCTTGTAATCCTTGCCTTCGAGATCATAAGGACCCGCATAGAATAATTGACGTCCCTTCGAGTCAATCAAGCCGAGATCAACAAACCCGCCAAACGATTGGTTGAGGTCAAGGAGAATGGACGATAGGGGGGCGTTACCGGCCAGTTCCTGATAAGAGCGTCCGCCCACTACGAGCGCCAGAACAGATCTGCGTTCCTCGATAACATATTTGAGGGTCCGCTGAGTGTTGGAGAGTAGCCGTGAAACAGCGAACCGGCTTTCAGTTCGCGTAGCTTCCCGGTCCTGTTGATGCTGGACTACAGTCAGGACGATCAAGGGTGTTATAGCCGTCAGCAGAGTGAACAGCACTGAAAACCGCCACAGCCGCCGATACGGTGGATGCGGCGCGATAGCTGGGGCTTGGCTGCCTCCAGCCGAAACAGGTGAGGGACTAGCATTCTCAACCATAGAGCCTCAAACTTGATGGCACGACCGGCTGTCGGCTTTTCCAGGCCGAAGGGTGGTGCGAAAATCTAATCAGTGTCTTCTGTGCGCGTCTGTCCGGCAGCCGCCCGCCGTTGATTTACTTTCTCGTACGCTTCCTTCATAACCCGAGCAAGTATGTCCAGATTGGCTGGCTTTTGCAGGTAGGCGAAGGCCCCCAGTCCTTCCGCCTGTTCCCGTTCGTGCTCCGATCCGTGGCCGGTCAGGATGATTACCTCAACCTCGGGGTGTTCCCGCTTTACTCTTCTGAGTACTTCAATTCCGTCGATTCCGGGCATCATGAGATCCAGAACCATCACGTCGGGAGCGTCTTTCTCAAGCATCGCCAATGCCTGCTCGCCGTCGTAGGCAACCGACGATTCCAGACTGCGGGCCTGCAGTCGCTCGGAAAGAGTGTGGACGAAATCCTTCTCGTCATCCACCAACAGAATCTTCGGAGGTCCTTCGATATTGGCCCATGGGTTAATCGACGGTGGATTGTATTTCGGACCAAGGCGCACGGTAACCTTTTCCGGGTCGACCACTCTCCCGACGACCTCGATCAACTGCTCCCGGTGCCGTTTCATCCGCAATACGTATTGATTGATCAGTAGAGTTACCTGACCATGCTCGGCCAGCACATCCACGACGTGACCGGCTTCAACAAGCACCAGATTCGCCCGGGCTGCCAGTACGAAGTCGTCAGCGGCTCGCTGAGATCTTGGGGTCGTGCGAACGGCATCACTCAAAGCATGTTTTTCGATCAGAGCAACGGCATCATCAATCGCCATCTCATGAGTTGGGATAACTGTATCGTAAAGACTCTCATCATACGCTGGTTTGTCATGAAGATATGACGTGCAGGCGAGATTGCTTTCGTCGTCCCGATGAATCGTTTTTCGTGCTTCCTTCTCGGATTCTCCCGCCTCCTGCATCACCCGCTTGATACGATAATCAACGTTGGCGATAACGCACACCCGGAGCACGTGAGCTATCGTTCGTGGCAGGAGATGACCGGCGCACCCGGAGAGAAGCATGTTGTCGGCGAGAACCAGTTCCGCCAAGACCAACTTGAGGTAGGCGATATGTTTGTCACGTTCGTGCGTCAGTTTGTCAAACAAAGGACTGGAGCCGGACAGGGCCTTCTCCAGTTTTGGTGCGGTAGTGTCATAGCGGTCGGCCGTCTCTTCCAGGAGGTGCTTGCTGATGTCGCGATAGCCCAGGACTTGCGACACCTTGTCGGCGATTACTTCGCTGTCGCAATATGATCCGCTGAATATGCTTACGACTGCCACGGTCGTTTTTCACCCTTAGCTAGAACTCCAGTTCCACACTCAAGCTAAATCGCTTTACGGTCAACTGCAAGCTAAAAAGGCGACAGGATTCAATGAAGCTCTCTGGATTAGTCCATGAATCATTGGTGGTTGCCGGCAGCAGGTTATAGATGGGTCACTCCAGACAATCAATCCTGTCCGGATTTTTTGCTTTACTGTAAAGCTCTGAAGAACTATGATGTCAATTATCATGAGTGAATCCTCGTTCATTGTGTCGGCCCAGGTGTCAACCGGGCATATCGTAACCGGTGTGCTTCGAACTTGGTTGCGTGCATCTCAGAAGGGCAATATCCATTTGTTATGGGGCAGCCACTTCGAGATTGCCGCGGTCGCCCTTAAAAGCCACTTGTGGCCGGCGACCTCGCAATGACAATAGCGGCGTTTTTCAACAGCCGGCCAGGAAGGCTGGTAACGTGGACCGGATAACAGCCAAGGACATTATGATACCACTGGACAGCTATCCCCATATACCTTACTGGGGTACGCTTCGCCAGGCTATCGTGGCTCTGGAACAGACCCAGTTGCGGACTGGTGAGAGACGGTCACTGCCAAGGGTTGTTTTGGTTTTCGATGAAAAGTATCGTCTAATGGGCATGGCTCGGAGACGCGATCTGCTGCGAGGGTTGGGGGCTGACGTCTTGCAGGAAACGCTCGAACGTGATGGCGAGCAGGACCCTGCGATCAGCCGTGATATACACCGACACAGTCCCACTGCGGAACTGAGTATGGAGTCTATCCGAGAACGAGCCGAACGCCCGGTAAGTGAAGTGATCATACCCTTAAGAATCACCGTGGCGGGAGAAAGCACGATTTCGGAAGTAATGAACGTCATGGTTCAAAACAACATGAGTCTTGCACCGGTTATTGATGACGGCGCTGTTATTGGCGTGGTTCGTACAACCGACGTTCTTCATCGGCTGGCCCAAGTGTTGATGTGATCATTTCCACCTTAAGGCTGAGGCCGCTTCGCTTCGCTCGCTCGCGGCACCGCTCACTAAGGGAAGTAGACAGGTGGCATCTGTTAAGCTCACAAAAATCCTCCCGTTTTTAAGCTGGAGAAAAGGATACTCGTCCAAGAAGTTGCGCCACGATGCCGTCGCGGGCCTTACGGTGGCATTGGTTCTGATCCCTCAGTCCATGGCGTATGCTCAACTGGCCGGATTACCTGCTTACTACGGCCTGTACGCCGGTTTTCTACCCCCTCTGGTGGCCTCCCTGTTTGGCTCGAGTCGGCAACTTGCAACCGGACCGGTAGCCGTAGTTTCACTTATGACGGCAACCGCCCTGGAACCTCTGGCTACCGCCGGAGGCGAGGCCTACATCGCCTACGCCATTCTCCTCGCCTTGATGGTGGGTCTTTTCCAGTTCCTCCTGGGTGTCCTGAAGTTGGGCTTAATCGTCAATTTCCTGTCGCACCCGGTTGTCAATGGCTTCACCAATGCCGCTGCCTTAATCATCGCCACCTCACAGTTGTCGAAGCTATTCGGGGTTCAGGTCGACAAGGGAGAGCACCATTACGAGACCGTCTACAATGTAATTGCGGCCGCTATCTCCTACGTCCACTGGCCCACTCTGGGACTGGCGGCTCTGGCCTTCCTGATTATGATAGTTCTCCGGCGCATCGACCGACGCATCCCGAGTGTTCTGGTCGCGGTTGTCATCACCACCGTCCTCTCATGGGCATTGGGTTTCGAGCGGAACCAACTGACGGATATCGATCGCATTCAATCCGACCGGGCACGCCTCCTTATCCGCACGTACAATTCCGCGGTGAATGAGATAAATCAGAAATCGGAGCATCGTATCCAGCTCCTCCGGGAATACGATAAAGTAGTCAACTCAGAGGACAGCAGAAGCCCGGAAGCGATTCGCTTGACCTATGAACTCACCCTCCTGAGCGCAGAAATCGAGCCACTGAAGAAGACTGTCGGTGAACGCCGACGACAACTGCGAAGCTTGTTGTTCTACACGGACAATGGCGCCGATGGGAGTCCCGTATTTCTGGAGCGCGATGGATCTGGCGTGGAGACGCAAGCGTCGCACCACATATGGCGGCTCAAGGTTACCAATGCCGCCCTAGACGAAACACGGCTCATGTTTACAGGCGGTGGCGCCGTAGTGGGAAATATCCCAAGCGGTCTGCCAAGCCTGGACATACCCAGGATCGATATGTCATCAGTGGTCAGTCTTCTGTCAATGGCGATGATCATCTCACTGCTCGGTTTCATGGAAGCGATATCGATTGCCAAGGCCATGGCCGCCAAGACCGGTCAACGCCTCGACCCAAACCAGGAACTGATAGGCCAGGGTCTGGCCAATATCGTAGGTTCGTTTGGTCACAGTTACGCTGTATCCGGTTCGTTCTCTCGATCCGCCGTGAATCTTCAGGCCGGGGCAGTTACCGGTATGTCAAATGTGTTCAGCAGCATCGTTGTGGTGATCACACTCCTGTTGTTCACGCCTTTACTTTATCATCTGCCCCAAGCCGTGCTGGCCGCCATCATTATGGTGGCGGTTGCGGGCCTGTTGGGCATCAGAACGTTTGTCCAGGCCTGGCGGGCCCAGATATATGACGGGGCGGTCGGCATAATGACTTTCGTGGCTACCTTGTTGTTTGCGCCGCACCTTGATCGCGGTATAATGTTGGGTGTCGGATTGTCGCTGATTTTGTATCTCATACGGAACACCAAACCGGCGCTGGCTATGCTGTCACTACACCCTGACGGAACATACCGTAACCGAACTCGCTTCAACCTGGAGCAGTGTCGCCACATTGCCGTCATCCGCTACGCCGGCTCCTTGTTCTTCGCCAACGTCAGCTATCTTGAGAATCAAATCCTTGAAACAGTGAGATCAATGCCTGAACTTCGCCACGTGCTCATTGTCGGCAACGGAATAAACGAACTGGATGCTTCGGGTGAGGAAACGCTTGCAGCCCTGGTGGATCGTCTCCATGAGGGAGGTTACGCGATCTCGATTAGCGGACTAAACGATGCTGTGCTCGATGTCATGCGGCGTACCGGACTCCTGGCGAAAATCGGAGAAGAAAACCTGTATCGCAATGCCACGCGAGCCATAGATAGCATCTGGAGTGACGCTCACAAGGGTTCTGACGAAGCCGAATGTCCGCTGAAGGGGATACCGGTAAAACGCTGGCCGGTGGCTGATGAGTTCCGCACCGCCAGAGGATTCAAGAAAGGCTCCAAATGAGGCTGTCCCAAAAGCGGTAGTTCCGGTGGTTCCTTACCGCCGCGGCGGATGAGGGCCGCTGGTCTCTATTGCGCGAGATCTTCGTACAACGAGTACTAACCAAGCGGGCTTGTTGAGAAAGCTCCTTTTTTCGTCATTGCGAGCGACTCCGCCTCGGGCGGAGGAGCGCGGCAATCTCTTAACCAAGTTTGCCAACAGATTAAGATCGCCACGTCCACCTACGGCGGACTCGCGATGACGAGTGCGGCGCTTTTTCAACAGCCTCTTAGTTCATTCAGGTCTTTGATGAATTGTCTGATATCATCTTCACCAAACCCTTTTTCTCTGGCAGCTTCTTCGAGTGTTCCCCAGATCGGTTCCCCACATTGGACACACCTGATTCCCCTTCTGCTCAGGTAAGAGACGGCTTCCGGGACCTTTTCAATCAATTCCTCGATTGAAGTATTATTTGTAACTCTCATCTTCGAAATACCACCCTAAAACCCGCCCAGGTTTTCTCAAGCCCTCCAAGTCATTCCGGAGATAGTCCGGTGTTGCAAACATCTCCATTTATGTTCGTCCAGAAGCTTATTGAAAAAGCGTATCATCATGTCTGGATCCTACCGGATTTGTCATGCCCGCGAAGGTCCCGAAAGCGGGCATCCAGTGAGTCGTTGATTCAGATGGATTCCCGCCTGCGGGTAAGGCTGATTACAATGGTGGTGGCGCTGATACAAAAAGAACCGGGTCCCCGCCGCCTCAGGCGGTATGGAACCCGGCGTAATCAGTTCTTGCAGTAAATCTACTCCGGTTTTCTCACGACCCACACAGGAATGATCTTTTTCTCGATTTCACGGTTGAGACCGAGGGTATCCGACGGCTCACCCGGCTGAATCCGTTTGGCGATGACCATCAGAGTGTTATTCGGTCGCGTAAACGTAGTGTCGACGGTGAACTCCGTTATCGGCGTCTTGTCCGGTGTGGACACGAACAGCGTTACCAGTCGACCCTTCCCCGGTGGGAGTGAATTCTTGTTGGGGCCCAGATTGGCCACCAACCCCATCGTAACACACTGAATAGCAGTATCGGCGCGGAAGCCCTTGTAGTCAAACTTTTCCACCCGACCACCGGTGAAGACTGCCGAGTCGCCTATCAGACGAATCTTCCCGCCGATCAACCGCAGCGGGATCGACAAGGCCTCTACCCACTCGTCGTTGGTGTACGAGATGTCGACTTTCCAGTTGTGGTCGTCGATTTTGGACAGATCGGCGTACAGGGTGTCCGGTATGCCGAAGGCGTCGGTCTGGGCCGATACGAATATCGGGAGCAGGCACAACAGGGTGACCAGGGCAAATACGTTAGCTTTTTGTTTCATCCTTACTCCACTCACTTTGAGTCCAGGTTTATTCTTGATACAATTCCCATCGGCAAAGGATCCTAATTTCCCCATCCTTCTTCCGGCTGCAATTGCATCGATCGCAACCGACCGATCAGTGAATCGGCCCTTTCGGGCTGATTTAGTTCATTTCGATATATCGCCGCCGCCTTGAGCAGGCTGCTGCGGCCGGGGTCGGACTGGGGATACTTGTTAAACAGGGTAACCAGTAACTCCGCCGACTGCTGATGATCATCCCAGCGACGGTAGAGATCGGCCTTGAACACCAGAGCGCTGGCTTCCATCAGTGTTCCGGCGCCGCGCGTAGCTATTTCGTCGTAATACCCCTCGGCCTCCCGGTACCAATTCTGGGCCTCATCCTCACGGCCCATGTCCCGGTAACGGTCACCAAGATACAGATAGGTGGCCATGGCTCGCTCCGAGCCCCGGTATTTCTCAATCAGGTACTTGTATTCGGTTTCAGCTCGGTTCCAGTGTCCCAATAGTTCGAACGAGCGGGCGATCGTAAACTGTACCAGCGGCGTGGCGGCATAGTAGCGCGGGTAGTTTCTCTTGAGGTCGATCAAAATCTCACGGGCGTCAAGGAAGTCGCCCTTTTCCATTTTCATCAGGGCAATTTTGAATTTCAACCGAGGGCGGTAGAGGCTGTCGGCCGGTTCCAACTGTGACAACAGTGACTCATACATGGCGACGGCGCTGTCCACGCCATTGGGCATACGGGCATGTATGTCGGCAATGTTGACCCGGATGTCGATAGGGTTTTCACCCGTGCTATCCTGAAGCTGTTGCAGTTCACTAATCACGCTTTCCCATCGGCCTGTCTCGTGATACAGTCGGGCCAGCGCGGTGTGGGCCGCTGTGGCGACCTTGCCGCCGGGTTCCAGGGCGGCCAGAGACCGATAGTACTCTTCTGCCTTCTCATAATGCCCAATCGCCGCTGAGGTATCGCCAACCGCGTCGACTATCTGGAAAATGTGCAAGGGCAGCATGAACAACACATCCACAACCTCCCCGGAGTCATCAACCGGCGGGTAGTGATTCTCCAGAGCCCCATGATACACGGTCAGGGCGCTGTCCCATTGGTCCGATGCCTGCAAAGCTCGGCCCAGGCTGATATTCGTGGTGACCTGCGCCGCCCCTTCGTATGAAGTCTTGTCCAATAGTCGACTGAGGATAGAGACGCAGGTGTCAAAACTGCGCGCTCTAAAATAGAGCGAGGCCAGCCGGTTGGCGGACTGGAAGGCCAGGTATCGTATCTCACGGTGCTCGACAGGATGCTCCGTGCCGGAGATGGAGTCAAGAACCGAGAGCGAGAATTCGAGTGTTTCGCCATAGGCGTCGGCGGCCAACTTCCTGATAGCCGTCCGCGACTGTTCAGGCGCCGAGGCGGCATCTTTCATCTGTCGATCGGCCTGGTAGTAGAGTCGTTCGGCCTCATACCTGAGCCGCACCGCCCGGTTGTCCGAACAGGAGACCAGACTTAAGGCCAGGAGAAGCACTGTAGACGGCAGTAGGACTTTGTGATATTCCATTATCTTCTATATCGGACGGCTGTACGTCCCTTAAATCCGTGAACCGTCGAAATATAGAACTGATTGGGCTTGACGCCAAGCCATATTTTGGACAGATCAGTCGCTGCAAAACCGGTCACAGAAACAAAGTGCGACACAAAATGCGGTTCCCATTGACAAATTCGACCGTTGAGGCTATTTTACACACAACCTAAAGAGCACTACTGTCCTTGAGGAACTGTGTTTTTTGCGACGTGCGTAGTAAACCTTGACTTTGTGGTGATAAGAAGAACTCATGAGGAAAATTGCACTTACTGTTTTTCTTGGTATCATGGCGTCGACGGTTTCCGGCACAATCGTCTCACCCGATGAATCTCGCAATGTCTGCGAGAACTGGTTGGCCAGCATAGTCATCAACAAGGGAAGCTGGGCTGGCAGTACAAGTCCGCAGATCAGGGATGTCACTGAACTGAGACAGAACGATACTCTTCTTGCCCGTTGCTACGTTATTGAGCCGGATGGGTTTGTGGTGGTTCCTGCTTTGCGAGAATTATCACCTGTTAAAGCCTATTCTGAAACCGGCACGCTTGACACGCACCAAGAGCAGGGCATTACAGGATTGCTTCGAGAAGTGCTGTACACCAAACTCTCTTCGTTTGCTGAACGTTATGGCAGCCTTGAGATTGCTCCAGGAGACATTGAACCTGGAAACTCCAATACAGCGAATTGGGACAGACTTGGTATCACCGGGGGCCGCTTCTTGCCGGGACATACATACGAGGGAGGCGATGTCCTGCTGACGTCACTTTGGCACCAAGGTGATCCGTACTGTGATTCTTGTCCCCAAGGTGATGGCGGTATCAGCGTTGTCGGGTGCGTAGCCACAGCGACTGCTCAGGTTGTCAACTACTGGCAATGGCCGCAAGGCAATGCTTTTGGGCATCATCAGTATGTCTGGGGGGGTGACCAGTCCTGTGGTGGCTCGACATCTTCCGAGACTCTCGGTGTGGATTTCTCTCAGTCACATTACGAGTGGGACCTTATCCTTGATGATTACAGTGGTTCCTACACGCCCGATGAAGCGGCAGCGGTGGCAAAGCTATGCTATGATATCGGAGTGATGCTAAATATGAGCTATGGATACTGTGGTTCGGGAGCCATGACCGCGCGAGCCATGTGGGGGTTGCCCAAGCTATTGGGATTTGCCCCAACAATGAGAGAATACTTCAGACCAGATTTCGAATCGAGTCAGGCATGGTTTGATCTCCTTCGAAGCGAAATAGACCAAGACCGTCCGATACTATACTCGGTGGGTGGACATGCTATCGTTTGCGATGGATGGCAGATAGTTGAAAGCGAAAACATGTACCACATGAACTACGGATGGGGTTCCAGCTCCGCAACAACATGGTATGCTGTCGATAGCCTTTACCTTGGTTCTTACTACGAGAGTGCCATCGTCGGGATTCACCCAGGCGATGACTTGGATGGCGACCTCTGGCCTGATGGCGTGGACAACTGCCCGCGTACATACAATCCCGACCAGATAGACAGTGATGGAGATGGAATCGGCGACGGGTGCTATACATCCGCCATACACGTATCTCCGTTTGGTAGTGACGAAAGCGGAGACGGCTCTGCTGCAAACCCGTACAAGTCAGTAGCATGTGGTGTACTCGGCGGGGCATTGGCTGGCGATACTGTTATCATTGACAGCGGTCTGTACTTAGAGAGTGAAATCAACGTGAGCAAGAACCTGTTCATTATCGGAGCAGGTGTCCACAACACAACAATCTCTGTTCACGCTTTGATGTATCCGATTCATCTCTATGGTACTAATGGCCAGATAAGCGGCATTGCCTTTACGCGAGATTCTTCTAATGGTGGATGGGACTGGGACGGATACTTCTTGTTTATAACGCCATCCACCAAATGGGAAATCGCCCAGAACATGTTTGATCGGTGCAACCGATCCGGCTTTCCGGTTATCGAAATCAGGTCTGACTCCAATGTGATACGACATAACGTGTTCTCCAACAACCCGTACGGCATATGGTGTCGGGGTGGGTACTACTATGGAGAGACCCAACCCTCATGGGTATACAACAACGTTTTCAGGGAATGCGGAACGGCGATAAAGAAGTCAGCCGAAGATTCAATGGAGATTCAGAACAACATCTTCATTGATAACAATCGTGCGTTCCAGGATTCATATACCGAAGATTATAATGTCTTCTGGAACAGCTATGTGCCAGGCGGGGCCACCGGACCGCACAGCATGACTCTTGATCCACTATTTGTGGGTGGCGATCCATTTGATTACCATTTACTGTGTAACTCTCCATGCATCGACGCTGGGAATCCCGCTTTTCCGTATGACCTCGATGGAACAATTGCCGACATGGGTGTGTATTTCTTTGACCAATCGGCTGCCGGTGATGATGATGGTGACGGAATTGCTGATTGCCGCGACACGTGTACAGACACCGACAATGACGGCTACGGCAACCCCGGCTACCCGGCCAACATATGCGCGCTTGATAATTGCCCTGATAGTTCTAATGCCGACCAGGCAGATTTGGACGGTGATGGCCAGGGCGATGTGTGCGACACGCTCTGTTGTGGCACGCGTGGCGATGTAGACCACAGTGGCACCGGCATCGACATTTCTGATCTGGTGTATCTCGTTGACTACATGTTCAATAGTGGTCCCGAGCCGATCTGTTCTGGCGAGGCTGATATCGACGCCGCCGGAGGCATAGACATCAGCGATTTGGTCTACCTGGTCGACTACATGTTCAACGGAGGGCCTGAGCCGCCGGCGTGTCCGTGACTCCGCAGGGCAGGATCCCTGCGTTCCTGCCTTCTCGAAGAAACTACCTCTTGAACCGGAAACTGATCGCGTCCTCGGGGCACGATGCGGCGCATTCGCCGCACGAGGTGCAGTCCGGGAGAACTTTCATATTCTGTTCGACCATCGGCTTGATCGTCGGACAGGGGCTGGCTTCTATACATTCGTCGCATTCGGTGCATTTCTCGTAGTCGATCCTGATGCGACCGGGCGCGATCTTCTCCAGCAACCAGGTCAAAGCACCGATCGGGCAGATCAGGTAACAGAAGGGGCGGTAGAGCATCAGACTGGCGATTATCAGAATACCGAACATGATGAACCATCGGGCGCTGTCCCAGCCCCAGTGGAGCAGTTCGAAAAAGTTCACCGGCTCGTACATACTGTAGGCCGCAAAGGCCGTCCACATGTCCTGGGCCTCCCCGATCCCGACTTGCTCGCCGAGATAAGCGATATGATCCTTAACAGCGAAGAAGGTGAGAAAGAACATCGTCAGCAAACCCAGACGAACGGCGTTGAAGAGATGGAAATTGAAGTTCTTGAAACGCGGTTTGAACGGAATCTTGTTGACCAGATCCTGAAGCGCCCCTAACGGGCAGACCCACCCGCAGAACAGCTTGCGTCCGATCAGACTGGGGATCATCATAGCTGCGAACAAGGCCAGGAAGGCCGGGAAGAACTCACCCCAGGTGAAGTTGAACATAAACAGCTTGGTGGAAGCACACATCGGCGACGGGTGCAACGGGAAAAAATAGTCGAGTCCATATAACACAAAGGCCACGAGCAAAAGCGCGATCCGAACCCATGGCCGTACCCAACCTCCGATCAGTAGCACCAACGCGATCAGCATCAGCACCGCGAACCCGAGGAACTTGCCGGTCATCAGGAAATCGATCGGGCCGGGTGGTGTGCGTTCGCCCGGCTTCTCCCCGTCGATAACAGCTATAGGCTCAGCCTCGCCCTGTTCTGCGGACTCGGTCTCAACTTGTGAGGTAGTAGCGTCGGCGTGAGAGTGAACGGAATCCTGTGCTACCGCCGTCTGCAACGGACTCACCATTAGCCACGCGGCGGCCAGTGTTATGACCGCGAGGGCAAACCATCGAATGCTTTTCATTTTCATGCGGCCCAATATAACTCACAACTCAGCTGCGTCAACATGAGGTGGACCGATTTGTGTCTTCGTGCGGACGTTGATATACGAAACAACTGTGACGGTCGGCCGTTAATAGGTTGCGCCGGGAGAATTTGCCGATATTTTAGGCGCTACTGAATGGAAGAACAGATATGAACGACCACTACGCCCACAGCAATGTATCCGGCCGCAAGCTGGCCTGGACAATCCTGTTCAATCTCGCTATCACTGCGGCCGAGTTTGTTGGCGGTATCATCTCCGGCTATCTGGCCTTGTTGGCTGATGCCGTTCACAATTTGTCAGATGTAGCCGCGCTGATACTTGCCTGGCTCGGTGTCAAGGGATCCAATCTGCCGGCGACCAAGCGCTCGACTTACGGCTACAAGCGGGTCGAGGTGATGACGGCCATGCTCTCGGCGGTGGCGCTGGTGGTCATTGCTATTTTCATTCTTCGCGAGGCTTACCTGCGCTTGTTGGAGCCGCAGCCGATCACGCACGCCTGGCTGTTTCTTACCGTGGCGACAATCGGGCTGGTGGGCAATCTTGTCTCGGTCTGGCTGTTGCATAGCGAGAAGGGCAAGTCACTCAATATGAAAACCGCCTTTCTCCATATGGCCTACGACGCCGTCTCATCGGTCGGAGTCATCATTGGCGGCGTCTTAATCATCCTCACCGGCTGGGTTATCATCGATGTCATCCTTTCATGCCTGATCGCCCTGGCTATCGTCTATTCGTCTTATCTGGTGATCAAGGAGGCGCTGCTGGTGTTTCTGGAAGCAGCACCGGACGGAATCGACTTCGACAGCGTTCTCGATGCTGTTCGCGGGATGAACAAGGTGCAGGACTGTCATCATCTCCACATCTGGTCGCTTTCCTCCAAGGATGTTGCGTTGTCATGCCACGTCTGTCTGGACGAGACCGATTTTCAGGCCGGGCCGGATATCATCGCCGAGATAAATCGGATGCTCTCGGAGAAGTTCCATATCGCACATGGTACTATCCAGATTGAAAAAGTGCGGTGCGACCATCACGACAATACCTGTCACGACCGGGAAATCTCGCGCTCATGACGGCGCAGGGCAAAATGGTCACGCTGGATGTCACCGATCTGGCTTTCGACGGCAAGTCGGTGGCGCATCTTGACGGCAAGGTGGTCTTTCTCAAGGGTGGCCTGCCCGGCGAGACAGTTGAAGCTGAGATTGTGCGCTCGAAGCCTCGCTACGACCAGGGGGTGGTGCGCCGCATCATCAAGAAATCAGACCTCCGCATCGATGCCCGCTGTTCCCATTTCGAGCACTGCGGCGGTTGCACCTGGCAGGACCTCAAGTACGAACAGCAACTCTCTTACAAGCAGAAACAGGTGGCCGACTGTCTCGAAAGACTCGGTGGGTTCGACACTATCGAAGTCAAAGAGATTATGGGCGTCGACGATCCGTTCTGGTATCGCAACAAGATGGAGTTTTCGTTTCACGTAGCCGAGGATGGTTCGATGCGTCTCGGCCTGCATGAACGTGGACATTTCGACCGGATTTTCGATCTCGAAAAATGCTACCTCCAATCCGAACTGTCCAACGAGATCGTCGCCTGGGTGCGGCAGTTCGTGACGTCGCACAATATCCCGGCTTACGACGTCAAGACGCACGACGGGTACATGCGCTTCCTGGTGATTCGCCAGGGCGTGCGCACCGATCAGACAATGGTCAACCTGGTCACCAACCGGGGGGAGTTCCCGTCGGGTGACAGGTTGGTGGCTCAGATGACCGAAGCGCTTCCGCAGATCACGACGATCATTCACAATCAGACCGGCAAGCTGTCGAACGTGGCGGTCGGAGAGACCGAAAACATCCTCTACGGTCCCGGCTTCATCGAAGAACAACTGTTCGACTGTCGTTTTCGCATCCGGGCCAATTCGTTTTTTCAGACCAACTCGCTTCAGGCCCAGAGACTTTACGGAGTCGCGTTTGACATGCTTCAGCCGGAACCGACCGACCGGGTGCTCGACCTTTACTGCGGCGCCGGGACTATCGGTATCCTCCTGGCTGACCGCGTCGAGAGAGTTGTCGGTGTCGAACTGGTTGAGGACGCTGTCAGGGCGGCCAGAGAGAACGCTGCGCTGAACGGCATCGAGAATATCAGTTTTCACCAGGGTCACGTCAGGGATTATCTCAAGCAGCAACGTAGCAGCACTGCGCAGTTCTCTACGCTCATCATCGATCCGCCGCGGGCCGGATTGCATCCCAAAGCGGTCAAACGAATCATCGAGATGCAGCCGGAAAAACTGCTCTACATCTCATGTAACCCGTCGACTTTTGCCCGTGACGCCAAATCATTCGGTCAGGCCGGTTATGATTTGCCGGCGGTTCAGCCGGTTGATATGTTTCCGCACACCATGCACATCGAACTAGTGGGGCGATTCTTTCGTAATTAAATCATGGAATGCACTTCGGTTTTGCAGCGCCGGTGCCGATCACTATTTGAAGGAGGCAATATGCTTCGCAGGATTATAATCGTATTCGCTCTTAGCTCGATCCTAATTGGTTTTCCGCTTCACCCGACGGCTGCTAAGAAGAGTCGGACCTTCCAGGACGTTTGTCTGGAGATCCTGGAGGCTCTTCAATCGTATTATCCTGTTCGCGCCACCGAGATGGGTATCCATGCCCATGACTTTCATCTGGCCGACTACTCATCTAAGTCCGTGAAGAGTATGATCAAGAAACTTAAGGGGTTTGAGACGCGTCTTTACAAGTACAAAAATGCCAATCTCGAAGATTACCAACGCATCAACTACCGGTTGGTTAAATCGTATGTCGATATCGCTCTGCTGGACCTGGAACGGATTCAGTGGCACAAGAAGTCGCCTCAACTGTATGTCGATGAGGCCGTCAACGGCCTGTACTTTCTCTCCCTGTCCGGTCACGCGCCGCTTCATGAAAGGCGTGTCGCCATGCTCGCCAGAATGAAAGCGGTGCCGGGGCTGTTTGCTACGGCGAAAAAGAACCTGAAGAACCCACCGCCGATTTATATTGAAGCGGCCCAGGAAGCCCTCGAGTCGGGACAGACCTTTTATCGTGCGGTGGCCGCCGAACTGATGAACCAGTTTCCGGATCAGGCCGACAAGATTCTGAAAATCTCAACCGCCGCCCGCGAAGCGATGACCGAATTCTCCACTTTGCTTTCAGAAGTCACGCCCGGCGAGCCGACCTCGTTCGCGATCGGCAGGAAGAACTTCGACTACAAGCTGAGCAACGAGTACTTCCTCGAATATGACAGCGACTCGCTCCTGGCCATCGGGAGCCGTCTGCTGGCTGAGGCCGACCGTGCTTACCAGGCTCACGAGGCATATATCGAGGATCACCACCAGAACGGCAGTGACTCCGTCTTTGTCCCGGCTGGTTTCTCGCGTAAGGATATTCTGAACTACTACAACTGGGAGGCGGAGCAGGTGCGCATCTTCCTTGAGGAAAGCGACTTTATCACGGTGCCCGACGATATCGCGCCGATGAGTGTGATCGAAACGCCGGCCTTCCTGCGCACCATGATCACCGGTATCGCTTACCAACCGGCCGGTCCCTTCGACAGCATTCAGCACGGCTACTTCTATGTCCGTCCGGTGCCGGAGGATCTTGACCGACATCAACTCGAGGCACGGTTTAAGTACATTCATCGGCGCGGTTTTCGCGGCTCGGTTGTGCATGAGGCCTATCCAGGGCATCACCTGCAGATGCAACTGGCCGGACGGCACCCCGATCCGGTGCGACGCTGGGCCTACAACATAATGATGATTGAAGGCTGGGCGCTTTACTGCGAGGAAGCGATCTATCATCATGGTCTGTACGGCGAGGAGGACGCGGTCAGGTGGCTGGGTGTACTTGGCGGGATTCGTTTTCGCGCCATGCGGATTGTCGCCGATGTCATGCTGCACACGGGGCAGTTTACATACGACGAATGTGTCGACTGGGCCATTGACGCGCTCCATATCACCAGCGAGTCAAGCAAGGATTACATCCGCCGGGAGATCCGACGCTATACTTTCCAGCCCACTTATCAGATGTCCTACCTTATGGGTAAGCGTGAGATCATGAGCCTGCGCGACGCCGCCATGGCTCGCGACGGAGCCGACTTTGATCAGAAGGCTTTCCACGACGCACTGTTGGCCGAAGGCTCCATCCCCCCGACCCTGATGTGGAGCGTGCTGGGGCTGTGAGGTTTGGTCGGTTACCCTGGTAATCCGACACCACATCAAGTTCTCCTGGTATCCTGTTGCCTAAGGAGTCTTCAAAATATCGTCTCCCCGTTGTGGCGGTCCCCACCGGGCATGGATTCCGAACCCTCCAAGAAAACCGTACCTCCCATCACAGGTAGATCGTATATTGGGGAGCCAGACGAGCACTATTACAACCTGGCATTTGGAAGCCGATACTAATGTATGTGACTGGCACGATTATCATACTCGCGTTGCTGCTGGCAGCGATCCTCTTGCTTCGCATCCGGGTACGCTTCGAGTTGGGCAGTGATCGACGTCTGTTGTTCGTGGGTCTCGGACGTAGCGGGCCGGAGTACGATTTCGTACGCCGCGTGCAATCGTTCTTGCTGTTCGGTCGGCGTATCAAATCAACGCCGATGAAAAAAGCCGACAAGGCGGCTGAACCGAAACTGGAAGCGCGCCCCGAGGACAAAAAGAAACCACCGGCGAAAAAAGCCAGGCGCGTGCGTCCGTTCGGTGACAGCCTCAGGGCTGTTCCGGAGGTGAGTCGCGCTCTTTGGCGTTACAGCATCGGCCTGCTGAAGTCGATTGTTGTCGAAGAGCTTGAGGCCGATGTCGAGGCAGGTTTCTACGAACCCGATCTGACCGGACAGCTTTTCGGCTACTATCAAGCTGCCCTGGCGGCAGTCCCTTCGGTCGTGGGGCGGGTCCGTTACACACCCGACTGGACCGGCGCTTCGTTTGCCGGCCAGGCGCGAGTGGCGGTAGCCCTGCCGCTGCACCGGCTGCTTTATCGCACGCTCATACTGATTGGTCAGTTACCGTTAAGACGATTGATTAAACTGGCGATAGGAAGAAAGAGAGGAGGCCAGGATGGCTAACAACAATGTGCTTGAGATTCTCAAAGGCGTCGTCGGGGAACTCAAAGAGGTCGCGCGCTCCGAGACGATCATCGGCGAGCCGGTCACTGTCGGCGACAAGACCGTCATACCGATTGTGAAGATATCATTCGGTTTCGGAGCCGGCGGCGGTCAGGGAGACGACCAAAAGCGCTCCGGCTTTGGCGGCGGCGGCGGCGGTGGAGCCAGGATCGAGCCGGCTGCGTTCATTATCATTGACAAAACCGACGTCAAGCTGCTCCCGGTCGGCAAGGGTAAATGGGACACTATTATCGATGCTATCCCCGGAATCGCCAAGAAGCTGTCCAAACTGAAGGACAAATTCAAATCGGATGGCGACAAGGATGAGGAGTCGGACATCTCTGAGACCGAGGACGCCAGCGAAAACGACCCGTCCGACTCAGGCGACAGTGATCGCGACGCATAACTGGTATCGGACACCTTTCATATACTATGCTAAGGGCCGGCTCTAAGCCGGCCTTTGTTTGAGGGGGCAAAGATCCTGAGAAATGACCTAACGCACGGAGAGCTTTGGTTGCTGACTCGATAATCGCCCCGGAGCACAGAAAAAGCTCTTCGGGATGCATAAGGCGTTGACTCAGACATTCCTCTTCACTATATTAGAATCTGTTTGACCAGCCAAGGCGACCAAAGCGTCGGCCCAAACCAGGGGAGCTTGAAGGATACGATTACAATGAGCGGTTGGAGTTTTGAATATAATATTGACCCGGATGTTACCAATCGTCTGGCTCACGTGAAGATTTTCGGCGTCTGGAAAGTCGAGACAGCTAGGAGCTTTGTGCAGGATTTTGAGGAGGAAACGGGTGAACTGATCAAGCAGCCGTGGGCCAAACTTACCGACCTGAGTAACTGGAAAATAGCCTATCCCGATGTCATCAATATCATTGCTGATCATCTAAGATGGGCGGCTGAGCACAACATGGTCTGGTCGGTCAATGTTATCGACAACCCCGCCACCTATAAGACCCTACAGAAAATGTGGGCTAAGGGGGGCACCAAGAACATCTCCAAGACCTTTCGGACGCGCATTGAGGCGGAGACGTTCTTGAAACAGCAGGGCTTCAACATCGGACCCGCCAACAAACCGAGCGGTTGGTAAACGCGCGCCGTAAGGCACCGTCCAGCGGCGTCTCTACTCGATGCACTCCACAGTAGACATACGATGTTCCCGTCATTCTTTGGCGCGTGGCTGGACTTTTAGTTTCCCGGCACCAAGTCAATAGTCTTACCTTGCGAGTTGTGACAACACGAAAGGTGCTGCCAGGAAAACGGTAGGAATAGCCCAGTGACACTTCTCTTCGGTCTGTTGTTTGGCGCCATCGGAGCGGGGTATATTGTGTACGGCAGGAAACAACGTCGAGGTGTGGCCTTGCTGTGCGGTCTTGCCCTGTGTGCTTTCCCCTACTTTTTCGACAGCGTCATTGTGGTCATCGTCATCGGTGTTGTTCTGATGGCTCTTCCGTTTTTCATTCGTGACTGAGACTTTTGCACGCGCTACCGGCTTTCACCCTGAGCGGCCACCCCGTCACCCTAAGCGGATACCCCTGTCACACTGAGCGATCACCCCGTCACCCTGAGCGCAGTCGAAGGGCGATACATTGGCAAAACACCTTACAACCCCAGAAAGATCGCAACGCCACAGGCGAGGATGGTGAAACCGGCCAGAGCGTGAGCGTACCGTTCGAAACTCTGCACCCGAATAAGCGCGATCCCCTTCACAATCACTGTCACTGTGACCAGCATTGTCCCGATCGTTGCTGCCGCAAAAACCAATGCCACCAACAGCATTTCCAATGTGCTGCTCATGGCGGCCGGGTACATGAGAATCGGGATCAGCGGCTCACACGGTCCAAACACGAAGATCGTGAACAGCACCCACGGCGTGATGCCGCGTTTTTTTGACGGACTTGATTCCGCTGCCTTTCCGCCATCATGTTGATGGTGGGGCTGGTGATGTGAACCCAGAATATGCGAATGACCATGACCGTGGTACGCCCTACGCACTCCCCAGACAAGATAGACCAGCCCGAACGCGATCAGACCGTACGCGGCCAGGTCACCGCGGATCGACTCGATACCTGTAAGCTGTGTTACGGCCACGCCCAAGGCTACTCCGATCAAACCTAACACAACCGATCCCGCGACGTGCCCGACGCCGCAGATTGCAGTAATAGCGAGCGTTTTCCTGAACGACCAGTCGCGGGCTTTGGACATGGCCACGAACGGCAGATAATGGTCCGGCCCGAGGATCGTGTGCACCAACCCGATCCCGGCGGCGGCGGCAAGCAATGTTGTCAGTTCAGCGTTCATTAGACATAGATTATAGTGAGTCTGTTACCCATAGTAAACGAAAAAGCGGTGGATCGGGTCAAGATGATTTCGTGCGCGGCAGACGCCCTCGTCCGCCACGCTTGCGTTACCCTGAGCGGATACGAAGGGCGTCGTTGTCTAGACTGCCACACATCATGCTTCGACTGCGCTCAGCATGACGGTGTGTGCCCGGCAGACGTTCACATCTGCCGTGCACGGTCAGATTCACAACAAAGCCCCCTGACATAAGCCAGGGGGCTTTATTTTGTGCACCCACCTCCGAACCGCTAACCAAAAAACGCTCCGCCCAGCCGGCTCCGGTCGGGTTGCCCTGCAACACACAACAGGTACTACGTACCGCTGCTACCTTCCGGTCCTGACGGGGTTGGCAGGCTGATGTTGTACAGGACCCGACCTTCAACACCACTTAAGCGTCGACATCAATCGGTCGCATAGCCCTCGGGTGGGAATTCGATCCCGGTATAGCGGGTTCCGGGTTACAGGGCACCGCTAACTCCCCATCTAGCACACTGACAAGCAAGCTTGTTTTTCGCGCCTTCGGCGCCGCATGTTCACGCGCATCGTCATTGCGAGGCCGCCGCAGGTGGGCGCGGCAATCTCATGTAGCGACGGGATTGTACGACCGGGTACATAGGTTACTAATCCCACAGCAAGGAGGCTGTCTCAAAACTCGGTTTTCAATACGTCGTCCTTACCACTGTTTATATGCTCAGTTTCTAACACCGTGTAGCGGGCGGCCTT
>SDBU01001876.1_pt1 | contig 29002 bp, 27 predicted proteins | sample 2277071 | NCBI WGS metagenome assembly SDBU01 (sample SAMN10397929, study PRJNA504765) | marine sediment metagenome | isolation source: marine sediment core GS08_GC12, 126 cmbsf | place: Arctic Ocean: Gakkel Ridge, Loki's castle | collected 2008 | reverse complement strand
GCGCTAAGTCTCATCTTATCGATTGTATCGTTGATAGCTAAATCCTTTTCTATATAAGTATCTGTTCTAGCGATATAGGCTTCTGGCTGATAATAATCATAATAAGAGACGAAATATTCAACGGCATTATCAGGAAAAAAGGTTTTAAATTCTTGATAGAGCTGAGCTGCTAGAGTTTTATTATGCGCTAAAATTAGAGTTGATTTTTGCACTCTTTGAATAACACTTGCCATAGTATAGGTCTTACCAGAGCCAGTGATACCAAGAAGCACCTGCGCATCTTTTTTTTCTAAAATGCCATTTGATAATTTTTCAATAGCCTGAGGTTGATCGCCTTTTGGCTCAAAAGGAGTTGTTAACTTAAACATTTTGATTTAGATAACCGCTAATAAAATTTTTCAAATAACCCATCTCTTCAGCTATATCCAATCCAATTATAGCTACAGCAATAAAAATTACGACAACAAGTAAAATTCTTCCTTTGAAGGATTGATAAAATTTAGCCTCTTTTACTTGCCAGGTCATTAAAGCTGGCAGAATACAAAGTAAAACAGCAACGAATACCCCCGCAAACTGAAGCGCTGTTAAAAAGACTCTTTGATATCCGTACACAAATATTAAAGGGGGCAAAAACGTTAATATACAAGCAAGCAGTCTTCCTTTTTTATTTCGTTTGAGTTTAAAACCATCTGTTAAAAAATCTGTTAAACTAAGAGTTACTCCGATAAAAGATGTTATAATAGCGCAAAAAGAAAAAATATTTGCAACTTTAGCAACCCAAGGAAGCTTTAAAACATTTACCAAATTATTTATCAAAGGAGCTGTAGAGCCCTGCCCATCGATATACATTTGAGAAAGACTATTATCTCCGCTTACCTGAACAGTTCCTAATACCAAAAACTCCCAAACAATATAGATTATTAAAGGAATCAAGCTACCAATGACTAAAGCTAATTTCATTTTTTTTACATCATGACGCATATAATTAGTTAGCGTTGGAATAATAATATGAAAACCATATGAAGTTAATAGAATAGGAAAGCTAAATACAACAGCTTTTGTATCCATATGCTTTATTAAATTAAAATCAGCATGCGCTGGAAGTAAAATTGCTAAAATTAAGTAAGCTGCTATTAACCCAAACATCAAAATTCTATTGATATAATCAGACGAAGCTGATCCCAAATATATAAAAATACCAAAAATAGCAATAAGCGGCAGAGGTCCTGCCCAAGAAGGAATCGTATATCCGGTGAAAAATCTGATAGCTTCAGTAAAAAGTGGAGCAGATCCTGCCATATAAGCAGCTGTTAAAGAATATAAAAGTAGTAGATAAAAGATCCAAGCTACAGCTTTTCCCCAAAAACCTAAGGTATGTTCTGCCATAGTAACTAAATTGACATTTCCTTTAACCGAGAGATTTGCTTCTAAATACAAAAAAGCCGTAATTAACATGTAGCCCCAAAACAAAAACAAAAAAATCAAAGTTGGGAAAAAGCCAGCAAACCCTGTAGTTACAGGCAGACCTAGCATCCCCGCACCTATAGTAGTTCCCGAAATTAATAAAATAGATCCCAAAAATTTATTTGTCTGAATCATGACATTCCTACATGTTTTTTGTTTATTTACTAAAAGAAGTAAATAGTTGATTAACTATTATAACAATAGAAAACAGTATGACTAGTATTAAAGATATTTTTCCACCTTTTACATGATAAGAGCTAGTCTCTTTATTAATATATCTACCTATCCACACCATTAAAGCTGGAAAGATACAAAATATTATAACAGCGCAATATGCTCCTGCAAACCCTAAAGCTTTAAAAAATATATTTGGATAACTGAGTGCAAAAATGAGTGGTGGAACAATCGCTAAAAGAGCTAACCACCAGTTATTTTTATAATTGGGTTTTACCTTTAAACCATCTGCTATAAAATGCATAAGACCCAAAGATTGAGCTAGAAAAGATGTGACAATTGCAAAAAATGAAAACCATGCAGCGAAAGTAACAACAGCTTTTGACTGCAGTATATTTCTCAATGATATAGTTGCCTCTGCACCTAGATTGTATGCCTGCAGAAGCCCGAATTTGCCCCCAACTGGGACTATTCCAACAATTAACACAATCCAAAAAAGATAGATTACTAGAGCAGTGAAACTCCCACCTAAAATCGCAATTTTCGTCCTTTTAAGATCCCCTTTCATGTAAGCTGTGACAGAAGGTATCATATTATGAAAACCAAAAGAAGTAATGAGCACTGCTAAAGGGAGCAGAAAATATTTCATATCTACATGTAAAAACAGACTTGGATTTATTTTAGAAATACCTAAAAAAATCATGATAAGATAAGTAAGGACTAATCCAGCCATAAGTAAACGATTTGAAAAATCGACAACTTTAGTGCCGAAATAGACTAAAATTCCAAAAAAAATTACAAAAATTATACCCGAGATATTTTGCGATATAGCAAAAGGCAAAAATGAAGAAAACAGCTTGCCACTACCTGCGATATAGGCGACTAGTAGAGAATAAAATAAAAACAAATACAGAGTCCAACTAATAAGTCTACCAATAGATCCGAAAGCTTTTTCAGCCATTGAGATAATATTTACTCTTTCATAAAACCAACCATTAACCTCTATTAATAAAAGCCCCGTATAGGTCATAAAAATCCATGATACAAAAAGCAGTATTAATGATGGGAAAAAGCCAGTAAGGCCGAGCAGTACAGGAAGTCCTAACATTCCAGCGCCAATGCAGCTGCCTGCAATGAGCAGCATACCACCAAAAACGCTACCAGGTTTTAATTTTAAATCTGTCATAGTTTTATTTTTGTTTTTTCTACTCTTTTAATTTCTTGGCCCATTCTACCTAAATCATATCCTTCAAAATCGACAAATTTGAAAAAACATTCAAATTGAGGAAATTTTGAAAAGACTTGTTTTGCCATTTCTTGCGCTACAAATCTATAATTTGGATGGCCAGCGGGGGCAGAGCGAATTTCTGAGAGCCATTGCAAGGATCTAAGATTTATAGTGAAATACCAATGCAAATTATAAGCCATCGGAACAACGTACTGAGCCTCTTCTTTAAGCTCGGTTGAGATTTGATCATAAGCTTTTTTTGCAGCCTTTATTGCATTTTCATAATCTTTTTCCATTTCAGTTCCAATAATTTCTTTAGGAGTATAATAGCCATAATCGGAAGTTAACAGCTGTCTTTCTTGAGTTAACATTCTATGTCTTTGAAGATCGCGATATATACCAAAATCTGCAACCATCTCAAAAGTAAAAACAGCATTTTCTAAAGCTCTAGGCGATTTATGTCTACGATTTTCTCTAGCAGCCGCTGTTGCTTCAAAAATTCTTAAAATCTCTTCATTGGATAGATTTTTAGCATATTTTTGAAAAGAGTGTAAATCTTTTTGATTATGTTCAAAAAGAAGAGCTGCCACAACCTTATATACAGCATCTGGATCTGAGTTAATTAAATGAATCCCTGCACTTGTTTGCTCATCTAAAAACTTTGAATGTTCATCGGATAATATTTTTAAATTTTTTCTAGTCTGATCTATAAAATTATTATAGGAGATTTGATTTTTAGATGATTGATTCGTTCTTCTAATAAATGATGGAATAACTTTATATAGTTCAGTATATGCATCTTTTGCGATATCTTGCATCTCAGTTAGATTATGAGTTGACATTTTACGAATTAAGCTCTCATAAAAACGGCCATTTCCAAAAACACCTAAATTAGTCAAAGTCGATGCAGGAAGAAGCCCTCTTAAACAATCCAAAACTTTAGCTCTGAGAGCCGCTCTATAAGCTACATCAGAGATATTCTCCTCTTTTGGAAAGGTTTCTTTCATTAATTTTGTCATTGGAGGAATTAAATTTGCGTAAGTATCGAAAAGCAGATTGCATGTTTCTAAATACAATTTTTTATAAGCTGATGTCATCAAAATAGGCTCTTTATAAAATAGATATTCTCCATTTACTTTTTTATCGAAACATATATATCTTGTTGATTTTTCTAAAGGAGATCCCCCTATTCTTGAATCTTCAATTACCTTTGCAGCTATAATAGACACATTTTCTATTGCTAAATGAGCGCCACCGAGCTCCCCTATTGAATCATCGCCATAACCATCTAATATCCTATCGTAAAATGTTTGTGCTTTTTGAATGGCTATATATTGATCATTTTCTCCATTTATATTCTGATCGATCTCTTCAAAATTCACCTCATCATTTAAAATAAAATCCTTTAAAAGCAACGTTTTAAGACTTAAAGAAGATCTTGAATATCTTGAAAAAAGAGCACCTTTTATAACTTCAGGAAGATTTTTTAAAACAAATATATTACTTGAAGTGTTTGAGACATACTTTTGTAAAATCTCTTCTTGCTTCTTTGTAAAATCTTCTGTTTCAATCATTTTGTTCCTCTTTTATATAATAAATATCTCAACATTAGCATCTTTTAGTTTTTTACATCAATGCTCTAAAATATATTTTTTTTAACTATCAATAAGAGTTTCTTTCATCATGAATAATTGGATAAAGCTCTTTTCCTGTATAAGCCTTAGCACCTACATCTCTAAGCCATTCACTCATTTTAAAGTTTACTTTTTTTCTACTAGATTTATTCATGAAAAGATCCATTGGAATAGTTATCGAAAAACCTTTATCGAAATATCTTTTGTTATTAACTATATCAACCTTATCTGTAAATGTAGTCCAAATAGAAATCTCAAAACCGCTTTTAAAGTATTTGAAAAGCTCAAGTTTTATTCCTTTATCTTTAGCTAAAAACTGCCCTATAGATGTTTTTAAGCTCAAATCTAAAAATTTAAAATCTAAAAACAGATTTAAAAAGTATTGAAAGCCAATGAATTTTTCAAATTCTTCTTTAGTGTTATTCCATTTTCTTATTTTTTTTTGAAAACCAAGGCCCGTAAAAGTTCTTTTATAAATGTTTGCAGCTTCAATAGAAAAAGCAAAATTGGAACACGCAGGATAATATAAAGCCTCTATAGCAATACCGGCATAGGCAAGCTCAAAATATCCTAAAGCTATTTTTCCAAACATTTTTTTTGATAAATTCATATTTTTTTGAACATATGCATTATCAACATGAAATGTATTGGTTTCGAAATATTTCACAAAATCAGATCTAACATGAATAATTTGAGATGGATTATATCTATCGCGAGAGCCAACCTTAGCGCTAGATAATTTTGCTATATAGCTAATTTGTAAATTATAATATAAATCATTTAAGAGACTTCCTTTTAGACTCCCTTCTGGAAGAAAACCTTCCAAGTTAGCTAGAGCTCCAGCGTCATATTTAAATTTACCTCTGCAAGCTCCAAAAAATGCATTAATTTTAGGACGAACAGTTAAATTCCAAGGATTTTTTTTATTTTTAAATATTATCTTTTCATACCTCTCATCTTCTTTTATGCAGAAATCCTCTATAGGGCTGAGAGCTTCAAATTCAAACTCCCCTATTTTTTTTTCTTTAAAATTTTTTAGATATTTATTTGTAAATTTATATTCATGTAAAGCTAGTGCTTCAGATTCAACTCTAACGATTATATTTTGATAATCATCTATCTCTACATTAGATAAAATATTATTAATTCTCTTCTTTACTATTTTTTCATCTCTATATCTTTGATTTATTATCTGCAAACTCAAACACTTTTGATCTTGTTGAGCAACAAAAGCTGAAATTTTCATAAGATCAAATCCCCCATCTTTAAAAGCTGATACAAGAGTTTTACTCAAATCACTCTCTGATCTGATAAAATCACATAAAAGCGGTGGATCTAAATATTTTGGAAAAAGACCTTTAGATTTGCCAATATTATAATGAGTAGTTACGCCAATTGCGACATTTTTTCCCCGATTAGAACTAACGGAAAAATCTAGAATATCGAAAAATGAAAAATTGAGACCCAAATTTATTGGAAAATTTACATCTTTTGCTTTTGGATGCTCCTCATCTCTATTTTTATAATCATTAGCATCGTACTCTGCAAAAATAGCTGTCTTTTTTAAAAAGCTTAGCTTTTTGAAAAATGGAAAATAAGAAATTGCTGCAAAAAAACCCTTTATCCTCCCCGCTCCAAAACCAATAGATGCTTCTAAATTTTGATCTATAAACTGTTTTGTTATAACAATATATTTAGAATAAAATCTTTTAGATCCATAAAAATCGTTCAGTCCAATTGCAATCTCAGGTAAATAAGAAAAACCATCTTTCTGACTTAGTAAAATCAGCTTTACATTAGCAGCTCTATCAGCATCATCACCATATCCCATTTTCCCAAAATTCCCCTCCAAAAGATCATTAAAAATCCAAAAATTAGCAGATAGCTCTAAATGATCAAAGTAAGCCAAATTCACTCCCAATATTTGATATGGAGAAGAGTGTGAATATGAAAATGCTATCTCTCCCATATCTTGAGATCTTGCAGATGGCATAGCAAAATAGCCCCCAAGGCCCATCTGATTATAGACAAAAGGCAATTCATTTTTTATTTTATACTCAATATTTTTAGCTCTGTTTAAATTCTCAAAATATAGATCTGCATTATTCAGTGCATATACCTTGAAATTAATACAAATGAACAAAACTAATAATAAAAATTTTATTTTCATTTCATTTATGGGGAAAAATGTTAAAAATTATTAACAAGAAAGGATATGTTTAGCAACTTAATTTTATTAAAATTAAAAAAAATCTTTAATATATCTTAATTTCATCTTAAATCTTTCGTTTGAGTATTAAGTAGTTTTTTCGTATAATAAAAACTAGGCTTATAATCTATTTTAAATAAGGATAAAGATGACCTATTTAGAGCAATTCCAAGAACAGATTCAAATTAATGACTATCCTGGATTTTTAAAAATCTGGGAAGAGTATTGTTTTAGTGATGAAGTAAATTATGAAGAGCTAAAAAAAATACTACTCGCTGCTAAACTATCGGATTTAGCAACTTTCTTTGGTCAACATGTTAATAGAGCAATTTTTCTTTGGGAAAAGTTAAAAAAGCCAGAAGAAAAAAATACTATTTTAAAAATGATCACAGATATACAAAACAGAAATGATGATGAACTTGCTGCTATTATTTATGAACATCTAAAAGCAAAATATGAATCAGATCCGCTGTTCAACGAAAAAATAAGATTGATCGGACTAAGATCTAGAGAAAATTTTCAAGGAGCTATTAGTAAGTATGAGCTATTAACCCATATAAAAAAGGGCAAGTATGTTTTTCATAAAGCGGGTTGGGGAACAGGGGAGATTTTAGATGTTTCTCTTCTTAGACAAGAGATGGAACTGGAATTTGAATATGTTGTAGGACATAGATCCCTATCTTTTGAAAACGCTTTAAAAACACTGAGCCCACTTGTAGATGATCACTTTTTATCTAGAAGATTTGGAAATCCTGATCTTTTAGAAAAACAGGCAAAAGAAGATCCTTGCACAGTTATAAAATTACTTCTTCAAGATTTAGGACCAATGACAGCAGCAGAAATAAAAGACCATCTATGTGATTTGGTAATTGTTACTGAAGAATGGAATAGGTGGTGGCAAAATGCTAGAGCAAAAGTAAAAAAAGATAAAAAAATTGAATCTCCTAAAAGTTTAAATGAACCGTTTACTTTAAGAGAAAAAGAGATTGATCATGAAGAGGTTTTATATAAAAGCTTAGAGTCCAAACCAAAACCTAAAGAGATAATTCAGATGGTTCACTCTTTTTTAAGAGACTATCCATCTATGATAAAAAATGAAGATTTTAAAAATAATCTGATTATCAAACTTTTGGATGTTTTAAGTTTAGAAGATTTAAAAGAGTCTGAAAAGATTCAAATTCATTTCTTTTTAGACACTCTAAAAGCAAATAAAGAGCTTATAAAAATTGATGAGATTGTAAAAGAACTCACATCTATAGAAGATCTATTAAACGGTATTGAAATCATCAGCTATAAAAAACGTCTTTTAATGGCTCTTCGAAAATATAGAGAAGACTATGAAGATATTTTTATTAACGTCTTTTTCAAAGTTAGTCAAAATATGTTAAGAGACTATATTTTAGCAGAATTTTTAAAAGCTAAATCAACAAAATTAAATGATAAAATTAAAGAGCTCTCTGAGCATCCTTTAATGTATCCTGTCCCATTTGTTTGGTATTTTCAAAAATCATTTTTTGCAAAAGAAAACGAATATCCTTTTTCAGATAAAGAGGGGAAAACTAAGTTTTTTGAAAGCTTTTTAATTTTATTAGATCATTTAGAGAATAAAGCAGAATATAAAGATCTGGCAAAAAAAATGGTAAACCTCATTAAGGATAATCGTTATAAAATCATTCAAACAGTGATGAACCTTGCAAATATTACCCAAGTAAAAGAGTATCTGCTTTTAGCTACAAAATGCCGTCTTTTAGATGATCATGACATTAAAATTATTCACTCTCTTGCAAAAGTTGCTCATCCAAATCTATCAGAATATAAAGTTGAACAAGAAGAACAAGATATTATTTGGGCAACTCAAAAAGGAGTTAATGATCTCAAGAAAAAAATTACGCATATCTCTTCAGTTGAGATGTTGGATAATGCAAAAGAGATTGAAGAGGCGAGAGCTCTGGGTGATTTGAGAGAAAATGCTGAATATAAAGCTGCACTAGAGAAACGAGCTAGATTGCAAAATGATCTAAAAAACTTTGCAGAGCTCTTAAATAACGTTCAAATTCTTACAAAAGATCTAATTTCAACTGATAAAATAAGTATTGGAACTATTATCACTGCATCAGATGAAAAAGGCGAGAAAATCATTTTTACCCTTTTAGGACCTTTAGAGGCTGATATTGAAAAAAATATACTCTCTTTTCAATCTAAAATCGCAAAAGACCTTATTGGGAAAACAATAGGTGAAAAATTTTCGTATGATTCAAAAAATTTTACTATCATTGATATCAGATCTGTCCTTGAATGAAGAGATAAAACAGAAACTTCATAACTTTTAATTAATCATTGAAACTCAAACATTTTCAAGTTGAGAAAATCTAATTGCTTGCGCGTATCAATCTTTATCAGTGTAGTGATAACTTATTATTTTCTTTAAGTTTACAAAATATTAGTAATGCACAAACAATATTAACTATTGAGCCACTTCCATGCACCAACTGCGGCACCTGCTGCCGCACCTGCTGCACACCCTACTGGCATTCCTATAGGACCTCCTACAAATAATCCCACTGCAGTTCCCACTGCAGAATACTCTGCAATTTTTTCTAATGCAATATTATTTACCCTATTTTCTGTTGCATCAGCACTAGATACTACTGAGGTGTGCGTACCTGAGCCTGATCTTGGTCCTGCAGGACTTGTTGGACTTGCCATTGTAACCTTCCTATAAGTTTAATTTAAAAGCAATCACACTTTATTTCTCGGAGGAATAAATATCAAACAATTTGTATATTAGATGTAAAACTTTCTATAGAAAAAATTCAAAGCAAAATAAAGCCTCCTGCTAAACTTTCTGTTAGAGGAGGCTTCATAATTAGATTTTAACGAAGATCTCTTATGGAGTAGGAGCAGGTAAAGTTACAGCAAGAACATACGGAGCGGCTGTAATCGTTGCGACTCCAGCTGCTACTAGAGCTGGATTGGCTGTTGCAACTCCTACAAGTGTTATGGCTCCACCTGCAACATTTGTACCAACATATGCTATAATTGCTAAAGCAAACCCACCTCCAGGCAATCTACCCTTGGCCTGAATAGTATAATCTTTTCCTGCTTTACCTAAAGAAAGATACCCATTCTGTTCCAACAATTGATATAATGTTTCGGAAGGAATTCCACGTAAATCAGCCGAAAGAAATGCTCTTTCAACTTTTTTAGAACCCTCTTTATCGAGAACATAAAAATCTTTCCCATCATAAGCAATATTTACAGTTCCCAATGAACTGGGTACAAACAAATGGTTGTGAAAAGTTGCTGATTGGACCATAACAAAACTCCTTTTTATTTTTTTTTGTTTGCACATGTTATGTATTACATTATTTTTGGACAAGAATATTTTAAAAGGAGGCAAAAATAAGCAACGTCATCTTACCTGAATAAAGAGCTTTATTTCCAAAATAATAATTTTCCTGTATATTTTATAATAGAATCTAAAATTTAGGAAAAATTATGGACATAGAAAATATTGAAAGCTCTGATATTAAAAACTTTCAAATAGTAATTGCTAGCAAAAACATTCATAAAATTAGAGAAATCAAAACGATATTGCATGAACTGCTTCCAAATCTCGATATTTTAAGTTTAATAGATTTTCCTGAATATAAACCCCTAGAAGAGACGGGAGCATCTTTTGAAGAAAATGCTTCCTTAAAAGCTGAATATGCTGCAAAAACTTTAGGTAGATGGGTGATCTCCGATGATTCTGGTTTAATAGTTCCTGCATTAGAAGGCAGTCCTGGGATATATTCAGCTCGCTATGCTGGAGATAAAGCTACAGATGCAGATAACAGGAAAAAACTACTCTCGAATCTCTCTAAACTCTCTGATAAAGATCGCTATGCATATTTTGAGTGTTGTATAGCTCTGGCTTCTCCTGAAAAGCTTATAAAGTGCGTATGTGCAAAATGTGAAGGTAGAATCGAATATCAAGAAAAAGGGGGAGAGGGGTTTGGTTATGATCCTTTATTTGTGAAGCATGATTATAACAAAACATTTTCTGAACTTAAAGAGTCTGTGAAAAACAAAATATCCCATAGAAGAAAAGCCTTAGACAAGATCTTATTAACTTTAGAGAGTATAATAAGCTCAAGCTGATGTTATACTTAATCGATGGCTATAATATTTTATTTAAATTCTTTCATAGTGAAAAAGATATTCAAACTCAAAGAGATCTTATAATTAAGTTTTTCCAAGATACTGCTGAAAAATTTCATTTAAAAATACATCTCATATTTGATGCTCACAAACAACAAGAAGTTTTAGCTACTCATACCTATGATAAGCATTTAAAGGTAATATTTACCCCTAAAGATCAAACAGCCGACGAATATATCTTAGAGCAAATCTTTTTATCTAAAACACCCTCTCAAATTACTCTAATTACATCTGACAACTCTTTAACCTTTCAAGCAAAACACATGAAAGCTCATACAAAATCTGTAGATGAGTTTATTGATTGGCTAAGTGAAAAAGAAATAAAAAAAGAGACTAAAAAATTAGACAAAGAAGAGTTTGTCGATACTAAACATGATATTCAAAGGCTATTGAAGATCTTTGAAGAAAAATTAGATGATGATAATTTTTAAGATCTAAATATATCCAACATCTCAACATTGCTTTCAGCATAATCAATCATAGAGGAAATAACATTTGGCCGAATATAACTTTATTTAATCAGCCAAATAATAAACTCTGTCAAAAAAAAATATCCTAGAGAAAATGACAAAATTATATTATAAAAAAAGGTTAAAAAAAAAATTACCAGCCAAATAAAGATTTTGAAATGCAAAAAAAAATCTAATAAAAGAATTTTTTAAAGAAAATTTTCATTTAGATATAATAAAACCAGAATTTTCAATATAGAATTTCAAAATTTTCGAATTTTTTCAAATTTTGTTTTGAATAATTCTTTTCTATATTAGAGATAGATCCTTGGCCCGGTTTTTTTATGATTTGATCTAAAAGAGTCTGAAGGGTTTGTTTATCGGAAATAGCTATCATTTCAACAGAGCCATTTTTTAAGTTTTTAACGTAGCCTTTAACATTTAATTTCTCGGCATACTCTTTAATATGTTGTCTAAAAAAGACACCTTGAACATTACCTTTAAAGACTGCATGGAGCTGAATTATCTCTTTCATCAAAATCAAATCCCTCAATTAATTTTATAGCTTGATCAATATTTGTAGCGGCATTGATAGAAATTCTTAAATTTTTAATATTTTCAATACCTCTAAAAAACCAGCCACTAATTCTTCTAAGATCAAAAATAGCATTCTCTTTTTTTTCATCTAGAAGATACGAAATATATTTTAAAATAGCCTCTTTTCTTGAAAAGCTGGGTTTTATTGAATTAGTATAATAACTCTCGATATCATTAGATAGCCATGGAGAAAAGAGCATACCTCTTGCAATCATAACACCATCACATTTTGTTAGCTCGAAGACATTTTTAACATCTTCAGCAGAGTATAAATCACCATTGGCAAAAACTAAAATATTATCCTGAGCTACCTTTTTACACTCTGTAATATAGTTCCAATCAGATTTGCCAGAATAACCCTGTTTTCTTGTTCTTCCATGAATTGTGATGGCAGAGCAACCTGCATCGATAGCTATTTTAACGATATCTGTTGCGACAATAGAGCTGTCATCCCAACCGAGTCTTATTTTAATAGTTACAGGAATTTTTACAGCTTTTACCATTTCAGATAATATTTGAGATATAAGTTTTGGCTCTTTTAAAAGAGCTGCGCCAGAGCCATCTTTGACAACTTTATGAACAGGACAGCCACAATTTAAATCGATAGTATCAAAACCAGAATCTTCTAGTTTTTTGGCAGAATCAAAAGCAATTGAAGGATCAGCTCCACAAAGCTGCGCTCCCAAGGGCTTCATATCTTTTGTATATTTTAATAGTTTTGTGGTTTTTTCTCTAACTAAGGCCTGCATTTTCACCATTTCACAATACATTAAAGATGTATGATAATTTCTAACTAATCTTCTAAAAGCAAAATCGGTATATTCAGCTAAAGGAGCATATATAATGTTGTGAGATAGATTTAGATCTTTAATAGTAAAGTTATTTTTAAAACTCATCTTAAAAAACTTAGAACAATTTTCTCTAAAAACTGCAGGATTAAAAACCCTATGAAAGGGCTGACATCGATCATGCCTCCGATTGGAGGGATAATTCTTTTAAAAAGATTTAGATATGGATCTGTATAGTATGATATAAATCTCATGAAATTGTGAGCTCTAAGCTGCGGGATCCAAGAACCGGCAACTCTAAGTATCAACAAAATTGTATAACAAGAAAAAAATAGTCTTATTGTTTTAGCTAACATAATTTTTACTTTTCTTTTACTGTATAATTTTACCGAGTTAACTTTTTTTAGTCATGAAAAATAAAATCTTTTAAATATTTATTTCAGCTTTCTTATAAATGCTAAAAGGAGGTAAAATTAAAAGCTTTTAAACATCAGGATTTTTTGAACATGCAAGTAGTTGGCTTAGATTGTGATTCAGATAATATAAATCTTGCGATAATGAATAAACAAAAAGATTTAATTACAGTTAAATCTTTAGATATTAGCGACATATCGGACAATGATGTAAAGCTGCTTTACACGTCAAATAAAGATAAAAATTTAATTGCATCTGCATTAGATGCATCTGATGTTTTAGTAAAAAGCGCTTCTTTTAATGTTAAAAATTCTTTTGTTTTAAAAAAGGCAATAAAATATCAAGAAGAGTCCATATCGACATTAGATATCGAAAAGACGATTAGATCTGCAATATATTTAAAAAACAGATCAACTTTAAAATTTTTTATTACAACAAAGGATTTTTTAAAAAAACATTTAAATAGATTGAACCATTTAAATATAGATCCTGATGAGGTTACCCTCTCATCTATTGCTCTTGTTAGGTTTGCAAATTTTTATTTTAAAGATACTAAAGATGCTTTTTTAGTGCATATTTCGAAAAACAAAACTACGTGCGTATACATGCATGAGAATTATGTAGAAAAAATGCATAGCATAAAAATTGGATCAGACAATCTACTAGATGCATATTTAGAAGATAAAAAATCGAAAAATGCTAATTTAGATGTTTCATCTTTAAATGCTAAAAGCAAATTGAAAACAGTGTTAAATGAGCTTAAAAAATCTATTGAAAAGACATTTATTTTTTTCAATAGCGACAGTGGCGATAAATTGCCGATGATTTTGACAGGGGAGTTACAATCTTTTACAAATATTGGTGAATTTTTAAACAATGAAAAAGTTTTAAAGATATTAAAAAGCGATGTGTTAGAAAAAAAAGAAAAACTTAAAACTTTTGCGATAAGCATAGGTCTTTGTTTGAACCTTTTATCTAAAGATAACCTATCACCGCAGTTTAGAGAGCTTGATTTTACAGCTAAAAGACAATTAGAGATTATTGGAAAAAAAACGCTTTATTTTTCTCTGTTTTTCATAATTTTTTTCTTAGCTTTTTTTTTGGGATCTTCATATTTTTTAAAAAAAGAAGAAAACAGCTTACATGAAAAGCTAGTCCAAATCAAAAATTTTGAAAAACGCTTTTTAAATGAAGATTCAAAACTTGAAAATTCTAATTTTTATGAAGATTTAGATGCATTTGAAAAAAAGCTTAAAAATGAGAATAAAGATTTCGTCTATTTTTTAAAGCTACCAAATGTATCTCAAACTCTTAGCTGGCTAAACAATCATGAATTTTTAAAAGAGACTGAGATAATATCATTTGATTATAATTTAGAGAAATATCCATCTGTATTTGCAAAAAGCGAAAAATATGTTGCCAAAATATTCCTTGAATTTAAAACACAAACGCCTGCTATTGCTAGAAGTTTTTATGACTCTTTATCTAAAGATCTAAAAGTAGATCAAAGCCAAAAAATCACTTGGCATGTGAAAGACGACCGCTATAAAACTAGCTTTTATTTAAAGAGCAAAATTTGAGAAATGACTATGTTAAAATCTATATTTAGAGAAATTGGAAAAATTTTCATCTACAAAAAAAATGTTTATATTTTTTTTGTGATATCTTTGATATTACTTGCTGCTATAACCATTTTAACATTTTCAAAAGCATCTAAGCTTCATGCATATAAAGAGAAATTAATCTCATGTCAAAAGATCTCTATAAGCTCTTTAGATACTAGAAAAGAGATAAAAGATTTTATAGCTCAAAAAACTAATTTTGATAAATTTTTTATTGATAATAAGTTAGAAAGTTTAACATTTTTAGAAAATGAAAAATCCATATTATCAAAATTACTTTTACATCCAGCCTTTTCAACTAGTGAGCAGATAAAAAAAAGATTAAATTTTATAAATAGCGATCAAAACAAACTAAAATTTGTAGAAGAGAGGGTTATAAAATCTACATTGATAACCGAGACTGATGAGACTCAAGTAAAACCTATAGAAATCGATGAGAATGATCTTCAAAAAATATTATCTATAGTTGAAGATTTGTCTTTTAATGATTTTGAAAAGATAACGGATGCGCCACAACTTATTTGTAAAAATTTCTCTCTTACGAAAAAAAGAAAAAACGTCTTTTCTTTAAACATGAAAATTTTAAAACGTGAATTTTATAAGAAAAAAAATTATGAATAAAAAAATTATATATCTATTAATTGTAATATCTACTTTTTTAATCTCTTGCACATCAAAAAGTGCTCAAAATGAGCTATCTTGTCTGCAAATAGTAGATAGAAATGGTCTTACAGAGACAATTTCTTCTGAAGAAAAGCTTATCAAATATAAAAATACTAATTTCAATGAGTCTCAACCCTATCAAAAAGTTTTAAGAATCTATAATAAAGATGATAAAAACAACTCGATCTCTATTTTAACTGCATATCATGATAATGGAGAGCTTTCAAAATATTTAGAGATTAAAAACGCAAGAGCTTTTGGCAAGTTTAAAGAGTATTATTCTAATGGCAAGTTAAAAGTTGATGCTTTTGTAATTTCAGGAGCAGCTGATTTTAATTTTCAAGAGAGCTGGCTTTTTGAAGGATTGTGCAAAACTTATTCAGAAAAAGGAAATCTACTATCAGAGTTTTTTTATAAAAAAGGAGCTCTTGCAGATGCTTCTAAATACTACTTTGCAAATGGGAAAATCAAAAAAATCATTCCATATGTACGAGATGAGATAAATGGGGAAGTTATTGAATATAATAAAAATGGGGAAATCATTTTAAAAACGACATATAAAAATGGTATCCAACAGGGACCTAATATTGGCTTTTATTCGAACAACAATATCTCTTTTATACAAGACTATGAAGATGGGTCTCTACTTAACGGACAATACTTTAAAAAATCTAGAGTGAGAATATCTTCTATAAAAAATGGAGATGGTGAAAAAGCAATCTTTCGAGATAACAATCTCTATCAGTTAATAGAATATAAAAATGGAAAACCTGAAGGTAGAGTTCAAACATTTTCTGTAGATGGACAGCTTCAAAACGAGTATTTTCAAAAAGATAATATTAAAGATGGAATCGAATCTCAATATTATCTAAGAAATGAAATTGCTAAAAATCTGAAAATTAACAAACCTGTTTTAAAACTTGAAATTGACTGGAATAGTGGAAACATCCATGGAAGTGTCAAAACTTGGTATAAAAATGCTAAATTAGAGTCTCAAAAAGAGTATCTTTTAAACAAAAAAAATGGTTCACATTTCGCTTGGTATGAAAATGGATCTGTTATGTTTATAGAAGAGTATGAAAACGATATTTTAATTAAAGGCTCATACTATCAGATAAATCAAAAAGAGCCTGTATCTACAATAATAAAAGGAAATGGAATAGCAACGCTATTCGATAGTACAGGTAGATTTATAAAAAAAATACATTACAGTGAAGGAAAAACAAAATAGTGCTACTCAAAAAAAACGATATTAGAAAAAAATATATAATAATTAGAAATGAAATATCTACTATTAGAAGATCAATAGCAGCTAAAAAAGCTTTGAAAATTTTAAATTTAAATTTTTCCAATATCTTATCTTTTGCATCTAAACCAAAAGAGATTAATCTCTGGTTATTAAATAAAAAGTTAGCCCTTGAGAATAGACTATTTCTTCCAAAGGTTAAGAGTGATGATCTAGAAGTCTATGAAGTAACTGATCTTGATAATCAGCTTATAAAGGGGAGATTTAATATCTTAGAGCCCGATCCTAATAAATGTAAAAAAATAGAGGCTAAAAACATTTCATGTGTTTTAGTTCCTGCTATTGTTTTTGATAAAAATAATAATAGGCTTGGCTATGGTAGGGGATATTATGATAAATTTTTATCAAATTTAAAATGTCCAATATTAGGCATAGGCTTTTTAGAACAGCTCTTTGATAAAAAACTACCCGTGCAAGAGCATGATATAAAACTAAATCATCTTCTTTTATTTTAGATCTCTGTATAAAAAACTATTTTTCTGATTAATTCCACTTAAATCTTTAATATATATTAATTTATGTATTTAAAAAAAATTGACTATTCTAACAAATTCACTTACTATACAAAAAAAAGCTAGCTATGAAAAAATCACTACTTTCGTTTTTATTTTTTTGTCTGATATTTCAGATCTTTGCAGAAGAAGAAAAGCCTTGCTCTAGAGCTTATTGCGCATGCGAAAAACAATTTGCATATTCTAATAATATTTGCCCTTTGCAGTTTAAAGCAGAGCTAAACTATCTTTTTATCAATTTTTTTGAAGATGGAATAGAATACGCTCAAGTTGCAAATGAGAAAATAAATAATTCAAATGGTGAGCAAAAATTTAATCCAGGCGTAAGAGTTCTATTTTCATTTCCCATAAAAAGATCTACTCTAAAACAGAGCTATGTTGATCTTAGCTATACATTTATAAAAATGAAAAAAGCATCTGAGACGACTCCAAGAAATCTCATATATAACTCATTTTTACCCCCAGCTTTTTTAAATAGCTCAAATGCAGCAGCTAGTTTATCCGGAGATTTTCATACCTTTGATCTGGATTTAACAAGACCTTATTTCGTTAGTAAATATTATATCTCCAACCCTTCTCTTGGCATTAGAGGAGCAATTATTGATCAAACATATAAAATCGAATACAACATTGTAAATACTAATAATATAGTCAGAGCTAAAAACGATTATTGGGGAGTAGGCATTAAAGCAGGGTATGCAGCTGAATTTATTATCTCTAAATATTATAGCATTTATGCAAAGTCATTTTTTGCTCTTTTGTTTGGCAAGCATGATTTATCTCAAAACTCTACAACTCCAATAAGTGGATTAATTCGATATAGTGTAAAAGAGAAAAGATATGATGTTCAGCCAAATGCTCAAATATCGTTAGGTCTTAGCTTTAATAAACTTTTTAACAAAGATCAAAGCAAAATTGCGATTAGAATTGGTTATGAATTCCATGAGTGGTGGGATCAAAATCAGTTAAAAAGATTTATGGACCTTGATCCAAATAGCATGAAAACAGTCTCTAGAAATAATCTTAAATTTAATGGTCTAGCATTTAGCTTGCTTTTAGATATCTAATATTTACCTAGTAATATGTGCTATCGGAACCCTCAATATAGTTTGATCAACTCCATTTACAGAAAATATAATAATGTTAGAGCCATCATCTAAATCAAATGCACTATAAACAAATCTACCACTATTGTCTGTTATGATAGCAGGTTGGGTAAAAGAATCAGCAGCTCCTGATAATAAAACAGGATCAGAAAAGGTCTCACCAAAATCAAATGAAGAACCTACAAATTTAGAAAAAAGAGAATCAGAATTAGTCCAAATAACAAATATTTTTTGCCCAGATACATTTGCAGTAATCTCAAACATCGTATTAGAAGAGCCTGTTGAAATTGTTATTGGATCTGAAAAAGTAGCTCCAAAATCTGTCGATCTAGAAACTCTAATAGTTGAGTTACCTACACTGTAAACAAGATAAACATATTGTCCTGTAGCGTCAATTGCTATTTTAGGATCTCTAGCTTGACCGATACTTGAAACCACATTTATTGCGGTTGAAAAAGTAGCTCCAAAATCTGTCGATCTAGAAAATTGAATATTTGTATTAGAACCATCTACAGTTTTTTCCCACACACCATAGACAAATTGTCCTGAAAAACTTGTTGCAATTTGAGGATCCGTAGCATTGTTATCATTTGCTGAGATGGTATTGACCGAAGCTATAGGAGTCCAACTAGCTCCAAAGTCTATTGATCTCGATGTTTGAACTCTAAATATTCCTCCATCTTGTCTTCGCCAAACTGCATAGACATATTGCCCTGAATTATTTGTCACAATTTGAGATAGCTGTGCATTTTCGCTTGCCTCAGATAATTTTATCGAGGCTGTTCCTGCCGGCCAAGTGGCTCCAAAATCTGTCGATCTCGATGTTTGTATTTGAGTTTTAGCTCCTACTGTTTGCCGCCAAAGAGCATAGACATTACTACCTGAACTATTTGTAGCAACATGTGATCTAGCAGCATTGGTAGCTGTATCAGATAATACCGCTACAGAGCCCGTAGGGGTCCAGTTAGATCCAAAATCTGTTGATCTCGAAAACTCTATTTGAAATATTGCAGCGGGTCTAGCCTCCCAAATACCATATATATATTGTCCAGAGCTTGAGATTGCTATATCTGAATTCTGTGCTGTTGGAGTTACAGATAAATCAATTGGAGAGCTCCAAGTAGATCCAAAGTTATTTGAAATAACTACCTGAATTTTTGCATCAGTAGAGTTTCTCCAAATCATAGCAACGTTGCCACCAGTGTCATCTGTAGCTACAATTACCGGACTTGTATCTTCTCCCGATGCAGCTCTTTGCTGAGCTGGAAGTTGCCAAACAATTTCAGAAAAAGCATCAACTGTAAAAAAAAATGTTGTGAGAAAAAAATATAGAAAAAAGTTAAAGAATCTAGATTTATAAATAGACATTTTTTTTACAAAATTCATTTTTTTTTATTCCTTTTGTTTGATAAATATTAATATTTGTATGGACATAAAATCTCAAAATTTAATCCGATATAGTTTGTGGTATTGACCATAAAGATCCATAAAATTGAGAACCGGATACTTGAATAACATCTTTTGTTCCATCAGATCTAGTCCAGATAACACACGCTTTTTGCCCGTCTGCATCAGTTGTTATTTGAGGATCTTGAGCATTTTGTCCGGCATCAGACAAATCAACAGGTGAGCTCCAAGTAGATCCAAAATCAGTAGAATACGCTACTTGAACAATATCATTCGTACCACTAGATCTTATCCAAGTTACATAAATATTTTGTCCATAATTATCTGTCGCAATTTGCGGATCTTTTGCAGTTTGTCCAGTTGCAGATAAATCTATAGGAGAGCTCCAAATAAGACCATAATCTGATGAATAAGATAGTTGAATAATATCATTTGTCCCATTCGATCTCGCCCAAGCTACATACGTATTTTGACCATCTTTATCTGCTGCTATTTGCGGATTTTTTGCGGTTTGTCCAGTTGTAGACAAATCAAAAGCAGAAGACCAATTAGAACCTGAGCTATCAGAGAGTCTTAATTGAATAATATCATTTGAGCCGTTTGATCTCGCCCAAACAGCATAAATAACATTTTTGGTTGTTTGAATCTGCGGATCTTTTGCATTTTGACCGGCGTCAGATAAATTTATTACAGAAGCCCAAGTTCCACCATAATTTGATGAAAGCCTAAATTGAATAATATCATTTGTTCCATTCGATCTTGTCCAAAGAGAGCAAATACAATTTTGATTTTCATTTGAAGAAATTTGAGGCATTGTAGCATTTTGTCCATTACCTGAAAGATCTATAGGACCTGTCCAAGTAGATCCAAAATCTGTAGATCTATTGAACCTAATAATATCATTTGTTCCATTCGATCTTGTCCAGGTAACAAAAACATTTTTTCCAATATCGCTTGTTATTATTTTTGGGCTTGTTGCATTTTGGCCAGCCAAAGACAGATCAACAGCAGTAGACCAATTTTGAAAATCATTCGTTTTAGAATATGCAAACTGCACTATAATATTTGTGCCGTTTGATCTTTGCCATAGTCCATATATAAACTTTTGATATGAATCGCTTGCCAAATCGGGAATAGCTGCATTTTGTCCTAAAAAAGAGAGGTCTATAGGTGAAGACCAAGTAGAGCCATAATCTGAAGAGTAGCTAGTTTGAATGATATCATTTGTAGAATCATTTTTAGCCCAAATAGCAAAAATATATTTTCCATATTCATTTGTAATTATTTGAGGATTTTTTGCATTTTCTGCAGCAGCAAAAAGAGCATTTGTTGATAAAATAGTTAAAGCTAAAAAAAAGAAAATAAATGTATTTACAATCTTATTTTTTTTCATTGAAATCTCCTCTGAGTTAAAAAAATTGAGAAGATACTATTAAAAAAACTCAAAAGATATCAAGGTTTTTAAAAAAAATTATAACAAAGATCTATTTTTTAAGAGATGCGTCTTTTGCCCTTGCAAGATTTACAAGATGTTGCTTTGCCATTTTTAGTTTTATTATTTTGGGTTTTAGAATCTTGATTTTTAGAATCCCCAGTTTGATCGTTTTTATCTTTTTTAGGCTTTGGTTTGCAATATTTTGCACCAGGACAAGAATTTGCTGTAACCATTGCCCCTGATGCAACGTCTGAGCAAACCGAATAATAGCCTTCATATGAACATCTCCAAATAACCGTATATGGAGTATAAGAAGATGAAGCATCATATACAGATGTCCATTCTGTCGAGACTTGATCGGTACTCCAAACAGATTGTTCATTGGGAGCAAAGTTTTTTTGAGCCACAACTTTTCCATTTGCAGATTGCACTAAAGCTGTGAGCTCAAATGGAGTATCATTAAATAGCTTTACAGCATCTGCTGAAATAGAAGCGGTAAACAATAGAAAAAATATTAAGAGTTTTTTCATTTTTTTATTTTTCCTTTATCTATTTTTATAGATAATTAGCCAAAAGATAAATTTCAACTACAATATTTTTAAAAATATGAAAGCAAGCTTTTTAAAAGTTATAAATCCAGCGCCAATTTTAAATACTAAAAATTTTAACTCTGTTTTTGGTGGGAAAAATAAAAGAGATTTAAAAACAGATGAAAAAGGACATATTAGAGCTTTAGAGTTTATTGCTTTAAAAGATATGATCTTTGAAATAATTGAAAAAACCGACTTCCCATACATCTACAAGATAAAATGCGATTTTTATAAAAACAATTATTATGAAAAAAGTGAGCTATACATAGACTCTAGATTTACAACTTTTATCAAAGATCAAAAAGAGATTTCACTAAAATATATCTTAGATAAAAAAAAGATCTTAAAAAATCTACTCTCTTATCTGGGAAGAGAATATCTTTGGGGAGGTAATTTTTCAAAGGGAATTAAAACTCTATCAAAATACTATCCAGCAGCTAAAAGTCTACAGCAAAAAGAAAAAGATAAATGGATTTTAAAAGGTGTTGATTGTTCTGGAATTTTATTTGAAGCGACAAATGGATATACGCCAAGAAATACAAGTGAGCTTTTAAATTATAAAGAGCCGGTTTTCATAAAAGATTTGAAGCCAGATCAAATCGCCAAAAATGTAAAGCCGCTTGACATTATAGTTTTCAAGGGACATGACGTTATAGTGTTAGATTCAAACTACACAATTGAAAGTAGCGAGAATTTTGGAGTTATTAAAACTCCTTTAATTGAAAGATTGAATGAAATTCATAAAACAAAAAAAGCTGCTAATTTTTATAAAAACGACAATGACTATGTAATAAGAAGGTGGATTTAGACTTGTTTTAAATAGCTCAGGTTTATTTCAAAAGCCTTAAATAATCTTTTTGAGTCTCTCTTAGCATTCTGGCAATAAAATATATAAAATCTTTGTCATTGACATGTGCTTTTTCTAATGAAGAAATATATTCTTGTCTCATGATCATAGGTATAATTGCTATATTATAATTCTCTTGAAGTAAAATTAGATTCATTAAAAGCCTTGCTGTTCTTCCATTGCCATCTACAAAAGGATGTATAAACACAAATTCTTTATGCGCTATAGCTGCTACTTCTACTATATGTTTGTCTTTTCTTAACTTTTCGATTTCGGGAATAAGATTTTTCATTAGATCTGATAATTCCTCTGGCTTAGGAAGAGAGTATTTTGAACCAGTAATGATCGCTTTATTTTTTCTATATTTTCCTGCGTTTTTTTCATCTATTCTAAAATAAAATAGCTTATGAATTTTTTTTATATCCTCTTCAGAAACATTTTTATTCTTTGCTAAGGTATATAAAAAATCAAAAGCCTCGGCGTGACCAATAGCTTCGAGATGATCTTTTAGAGGTTTCCCTCCTATAGTGATTCCCTCTTCTAAAACAATTTTAGTCTCCGTTTCGGTTAATGAGTTTCCCTCTAAAGCGTTACTTGTATAGGTTAATCCTATTTTAAAATATTCTTTTATCTGCTTTAAAAATTTATCCTTTATAGGTTTAAAAGAATTAATTTCTTTTTGAAGAGACTCAATCTCATTTAAAATATCTTTCATTTCCACCCAAAAGATTTTATTATTTTTATGATTTTAGCATACAATATCAATAAAAACTATTAAAATCATTTCATTTTTTTATTGTAAAAATATCTATTTTGATACAAAATTTTTTGTGATTTTTTAATTCGGAGATAAGATGTTTAATTTTTTTAAAAACATATTAATAGTATCTAGCATATTTTTATCTACAGCATACCCTGCATCTTCGCAAAAGATTCAAAACAGAAAATACTACGAGCAAGGACATGCAATAGAAAATCACCATCTTATGCAAGCATATAATACACAAGCAAGAGTTGATATAGATGGTTGTATAGATTTTTTTATTGAAGGTAGTTTTTTATATTGGAGGCCGAAACAAATAGGGCTTGCAATTGGCGCTACCGCATCTTCAGATTTAGATGCAGATCCGATAAGAATATTGAATTTTGATTCTAATTACAAAACGGGATTTAAAGCTGCGATTGGATCTCACTCGAATATAGATCATTGGACGGTTTTAGCGAGCTATACATGGTTTAATACAGACTCAACGACAACAATAAATCAAGCTGTGGCATTCTCATCTGATTGGCTTACTCAAAGTGCATTTCAAGTTAATGCTAAATGGAAATTAGATTTTAATTTGTTGGAACTATCGATGTCTAGATCGGACTATACCGGTAAGCAGTTAATTTTATCTCCACTAGCGGCCTTAATCGGAGGATGGATAAATCAAAACTATGATATATCTAGCGATTTGAATGCGGCTGAAGCTTTGTCCCGTTCTTGGTTTGTTGGACCTAAAGTAGGGGCTTTAGCTTTGTGGAAATTTCGAAAAGGACTTAAGGTTTTAACTCAGATAGATACAGCTTTATTTTTCCAAAATTTTTACAATATTTCATATGAAGAGAAAAACACTCAATCTTTAGCATTTTCAAATAAAATTAATATGAAAAAACACTATCTGGCGCCTGCTATAAATTTAGCAGGAGGACTTAATTGGGGATCTTATTTTCATAAAGAAAAATTTCATATTGATCTAACAGCTAAGTATGAGTTTATGCATTTTTGGAATCAAAACCAAATGAGACATTTATTAAACCTGTTATCTTTTACAAGATTTAATCCTGGAGCATTAATGCTCCAGGGAATAACGATAGCGATGAGATTAGATTTTTAAAATGGAGCAATTTTAATATATGAAAATCAAAAAGTTTTTAGCAGTATTTTTTATAATTACAATTCAGATATCTTTTGCTCAGCCAAAAGTAGCGCCTACAAATCCAAATAAAAGCAGATTAAACTACCCAAAAAATTATGAAAATCAGATTCCATCGTATAACGCACCCGCTCGAATAGATATTCAAACGGCTTGGAATTTTATTGTTAGCGCAAGTTTTATTTACTGGCAGCCTGAAATGGTAGGGCTCGATTTAGGATATATATCTTCGAATGATTTAACCAATGAGCCTGATAGAGTTTTAAATTTTGATGCTGATTATTGTCCTGGCTTTAAAGTTTTATTAGGAACGCACTATGACTATGATAATTGGAATGTAAACGCTAGATATACAAGATATCATGCAAAAGAAAAAGAGAAGAGAGAAGAGAATATTATCTTACATATCTTTAGCCAAACAGAAGCGATATCTCAAATTGAAACTATATGGAATACTCAACTAGATTATTTTGATATAGAAATAGGTAGACCATATTATAACGGTAAACATTTAATACTTAAACCATACATAAGTGTTAAAGGAGGCTGGTCTAAACAAAAATATAAACTAAATGCAACTCTGAGCACTGTTGATCAAGAGGCTTTTTATAGAACAAAAACTTGGTTTTTAGGCCCTAGAGGAGCTTTAGATATCAACTTTTTACTAAGCTATGATTTCAGAATTTTTGCAAATACTAGCATATCAATTTTGTATCAAAAATTTAAAACTCAAGATCGCTTTATATCCACTTTTTTTCCTCTAAATTTCACAACAAATTTTAGAACAAAAACAATTCAACTGACACCATTTTTTGAGATGAGCCCAGGAATTGGTTGGGGATCTTATTTCGATCATAATAACTGGCATATAGATGCTGTAGCTGCTTATAACTTTTTATATCTCTTCAACCAAAATGAATTTTTATCTGTTGATGCTGTAGGGGACTTAATGATGCATGGTTTGGAGATAAGTTTAAGGTTAAATTTTTAAATAAAAGGATAAATTTTTAAGGTTAGGAAAACATATGCGTTTTTTGCTTATATCAATATTCTCACTTATTACTTTTTTTGGTTTTTCAGATGATATGGATGAAGATTTAATAACGTATCATCCATATTATACACCTAAATCCAAAAATTATTCTGAGGGCCATTTGATAGATAAATCTCAAATTATGCCGGGATATAATGCTGCAGCGAAAATTGATATTGGAAAAGATATAGATGCATATGTCATTGGCACATATCTATTTTATCAACCCATTCAAAAAGGTCTAACATACGCTCATACAGCAGATAATGCAAACTCAAATACCGGAAAATATTTTGAAATGCACTCTAATTATAAATCTGCCTTTAGACTAGCTGTAGGCTTTAGTACAAATTATGATGATTGGTCATATACAGCAGAATATACAAGATTGCATTTTTCAAAAAATAAAGAGGTTGATCAAAGATCGGTAAATACATGGATTCATTTTAATACTGTGACACCTGATTTAATGGTAGTATCAAACACAAAAGCTAAATGGGTTTTAAAGCTCGATATTTTAGATTTAACTCTCGCTAGATCTTTTTATAGCGGTACTCATTTGATCTTAACACCACTTTTTGGAATAAAAGGAGGGTTTTTAGATCAGAGTTTTAATACTGATTCTGTAAGAGAAGAAGATGAATCTATTTTATTTTCAAGAGACAAATCTGATTCACATTTAATTGGACTTTTAGGTGGTTTAAAATCAAAGTTTTTAATTTTTTGGGGATTTAATTTTTTTGCTGATGTAGAAGGAGCCTTGTTCTATCAAGATTTCAAAGTTAAAAATAGACAAAATAACGCTAATAATCAATTTGCTCTTTTTGATAATTCAAAAAACTCTATTTCATATATAAATCCAAGTGTAAAAATTGCAGCTGGGTTTGAATGGGGGACATACTTTAATAATAATGGCGCTCATGTATCTTTTTTAGCAGGCTATGACTCTGAGATATATTTTAATCAAAATCTAATGACATCATTAAATGAGCTTAGAATAAATAGCAGGACAAAAGAGATCGGGAATCTTTTTTTTCATGGCTTAGTTGGCAAATTAGTACTTAACTTTTAATCTTTGTTTAAAAGAGCGAAGTTACTAGCACCTAAAAGAGCGGCTCTATCATTTAAAATTACTTTTACCGGCATCGACATCATTAAAGAGGAAAATCTCCCTTTATCAGCAAAAGCTTTCATAAAATTGCCCGTCTCTAATTTATCCAATATTCTAGGGGCAATTCCTCCTCCAATATAAACTCCACCTAAAGCAAAAAATTTCAAAGCAGCATTTCCAGCCTCTGCACCATAGATTGAGGAAAACCAATCTAAAACTCTCTCACAAGTCTTGTTCTCTTTATTCATTCCCTTTTTAGTAATTATAACCTGAGGCTCTACATGATTTTTTAACTCTTCATCTAATTGTTCATCTTTAGGCTCATGTCCATTTTCTACTAAAAACTCATAAAGATTATAGATTCCAGATCCGGTTAAAACTCTCTCATATGAGACGTGTCCGTGTTTTTTTTGTAAAAATTTTAATAGTTCTATTTCCAAATCATTTTGAGGCGCGAAATCTGTATGCCCACCTTCACAAGCGAAAGGTTTTAATCTTTTTCCATCAAAATACATTCCAGCTTCACCAAGACCTGTTCCTGCAGCAACAATGCAGGCGTTTGCTTTTACATCTTCGCCTTCATTTAATATTAAAAACTCTTTTTCTTTTAAACATTCGATGCCATATGCATTAGCTTCTAAATCATTTAATAAATATGCTTTTTCAATTTTTAAATCTTTTTTAATCTCAAAAATATCTATAAACCAAGGAATATTTGTGGTTTGACATTTGCCATCTTTTACAGGACCGGCAACACCAAAAGAGGCCGCTTCAATTTGAGTTTTTTCATCTTTTAAAAAATCATGAATAGCAGATAAAAGTGTTGAATAACTACTACTTAAAAATCGATTTTCTTTAATTAATGTTAATGGTTTTTTATATTCATATAAAGCGAGGCGGGTATTTGTTCCGCCAATATCCCCAGATAGCAGCATTTTTTATCTCCATATTTTATTTTACTATATCAATTATATATTTTTTTTCTTCCTTTTTCTTATTTTGACTTGACTCAAAGCTTTTTTATGATCAAGCTAATGTATATATATATATAATCAGAACAGGAGATTCTCTCATGAAACAATCAGATATTGAAGAAAAGAAAAAAGCATTAGATTTAGCGGTGGCTCACATCAAAAAACAATTTGGTGAAGGCGCTGTTATGGCGCTTGGAAAACACTCTTCTATAAAAGGCGTCGAAGTTATTAAAACTGGAGCTCTTTCTTTGGATATTGCGCTTGGAGTTGGCGGTGTTCCAAAAGGAAGAATTGTTGAACTTTATGGACCAGAATCTTCAGGAAAATCCACACTTGCAACACACATAGTAGCTAGCGCTCAAAAAGCTGGCGGTATTGCAGCATATATAGATGCTGAACATGCCTTAGATCCTGTTTATGCAGCTAAAATAGGCGTTAACTTAGACGAGCTAATGATATCACAGCCAGATTCTGGAGAAGAGGCTTTAAACATAACAGAAATGCTTGCTCGTTCAAATGCTTTAGATGTTATTGTTATAGATTCTGTAGCGGCTCTTGTTCCTAAAACTGAATTAGAAGGAGAGATAGGAGACTCTCACATGGGACTTCAAGCTAGAATGATGTCACAAGCACTTAGAAAACTTACTGCGACTTTATCAAAGAGCAAAACCTGTGCAATATTTATTAATCAAATTCGTGAAAAAATTGGGATTATCTTTGGAAATCCAGAAACAACACCAGGTGGAAGAGCTTTAAAGTTTTTTTCATCTATAAGAATGGATATTAGAAGAATAGCTTCTATAAAAAACCCTGATGGAAAAGATATAGGAACTAGAACAAGAGTAAAAGTTGTTAAAAACAAAATGGCAGCACCTTTTAGAATGGCTGAGTTTGATATCATGTTTAATGAAGGGATATCTAAAACAGGATCTTTATTAGATGTTGGTGTTGAAAATGACATCATAGATAAAAATGGAACTTGGTTTAAATTCAAAGAGAATAAGTTGGGTCAAGGTAGAGAAGCTGCAAAAGAAGCTTTATTAAAAGATCCAGCTTTATATGACGCAATAGAAAAACTAATAATTGAAAAAACTCAAGTGAAGTAAAATTCATCAAAAAAGCTGCTTGAAAACTCAAGCGGCTTTTTTTTCATAAAGATACATCTTTAAAATTTCGAGATCTTTTTCTCTAAAATATCAATTAAAGTAAAAAATTCGGCAGAATCTAAATTCAAAATTTTTAAAAGATCTTTTGTTTTTTTAATCTCTTCTAAAAACATATTTTTTGCTTTGTCAAGGCCTATAGCAATAGCTATAT
>SDBU01001875.1_pt1 | contig 29003 bp, 33 predicted proteins | sample 2277071 | NCBI WGS metagenome assembly SDBU01 (sample SAMN10397929, study PRJNA504765) | marine sediment metagenome | isolation source: marine sediment core GS08_GC12, 126 cmbsf | place: Arctic Ocean: Gakkel Ridge, Loki's castle | collected 2008 | reverse complement strand
GCAGGGCCGGTTTCCCTCGATGTCGGCTCGAGAAGGCTAAATCTTCAATATTCGCTCAACCATTCCGTGTATTTACCCACACAAAATGGAAGAGAACCTATTAAGATTAATAGATTAAATCGTTAAAAAAACACTTGAATCCTTGAACCCTAGAATCCTTATTTTTTTACTTCGTCAGGGAGAGGCTCGTTCATGCTTCCGGTCCTGTAACCCGCTAGATCAATAGTGACATATGCGTATCCGAATGCCTTAAGTTTTTCAACCACATCCCGTCTCAGTTCGGAATCCATAAAAATCACAATCTCATCCGGCTCAACTTCGATTCGGGCGATCTGGCCATGATGCCGAACACGCACCTGTGTAAATCCTTTGCTCCTCAGGTAATCTTCGGCTTGATCAATCTGTTTCAAGGAATCCCGATCAATTTCAGTATTGTAAGGAAATCTGGAAGACAGACAGGCCAGAGAAGGTTTGTTCCATGTAGGCAAACCCATCCATCTTGAAATCTCTCGAATCTCATCTTTGACCAGCCCGGCTTCCTTTAGTGGAGATCTTACGCCAAGTTCTGCCGCAGCCTTTGCGCCAGGCCTGAAATCATCCAGATCCTCATAGTTTGCTCCATCACATACATAAAGAATACCTTCAGAGGAGGCAATTTCTTTCAGTTTCGAAAACAACTCGTTCTTGCAGAAATAACATCTGGTTGGTGGATTCTGCACAAACTCAGGATTGTCGAGCTCCTCTGTCTGGATGATCTTCAAGGGAGTATTCCACTTCTCAGCAAGCCTGACGGCCTCTTCCAGTTCCTTCTCAGGATAGGTCTCTGACTTTGCGATCACCGCCAGCACACGGTCTCCCAGCACTTCCTGGGCTGTCTTAAGCAGAAGAGAACTGTCCGTGCCTCCGGAAAATGCAACAAGAACGGTTCCCATATCCTTAAGAACACCTTTGAGCGTTTCAAACTTTGAGAGGGTTTCCGTTTTTAATTCCAATTTATCATCCCTTAAATCACGATTCATTTCTTTTCTTCCCTCGCGAGCTTTTTTACTTCCGCCACAAATTCACTCACGATTTCATCTTCCTTCAGCCGGCGTGAGAGCTTCCCCTTTTTAAATACGACGCCTTTCCCTTTTCCGCAGGCCAGGCCGATATCGGCCTCTTTAGCCTCTCCGGGCCCATTGACCATACATCCCATGATAGCCACATCGATATTCTCTTTAAGGAAACCTATCTCTTTTTCTATCCTTTTGGAAATATCAAAAAGATCTACGTCACAACGACCGCAAATAGGACAGGAGACAATATTCGGTCCGGAGGAACGAAGTCCCAGGCTGGAGAGGATCAAAAAACCAATTCTCACCTCTTCTTCCGGAGGTGCGGTTAAAGAAACCCTAATCGTATCAGCCAGTCCTAGATTAACCAGGAGTGCAAGTCCAACAGAGGATTTGACGGCACCACGGATAAGACTGCCGGCTTCGGTAATCCCCGCATGGAACGGATAATCGACCTTTTCGGCTAAAAGCCTGTAGGCGTCCAGGGTCCGGCTGACATCGGAGGCTTTGAGTGAAATTTTCAAAAGAAAAAAATCCATATCTTCCAGGATTCTCACATGACGAAGTGCACTCTCAACCATAGCTTCTGAAGTGGCCCCACCGTATTTTTTCAACAGATTCTTTTCGATTGAACCGGAATTCACCCCAATCCGGATTGGAATTTCCCGTTCCTTCGCGGCATTTACGACCTTTTGAACCTTGTCACGCGCCCCAATATTCCCCGGATTGATACGGAGTCCGTCGATACCTTTATTCATTGAAGCCAGAGCAAGTCTGTAGTCAAAATGAATATCCGCTATAATGGGAATGTTCGTTTGTTCTTTGATCTTACCAAGAGCCTCTACAGATTCACGGTCAGGCACAGCCACACGAACAATCTCGCACCCGGCATCTTCCAGCTTTCTGATCTGCTTCAGAGTGGATGGGATATCCCAAGTATGGGTTTTTGTCATGGACTGAACGACGATGGGAGCTCCCCCTCCTATAAGCAGTCCACCGATGTTGATCTGTCGAGTTTTTCGGCGCATCAACTCCATAATCTCTCCTGACGTGTATCTAAAAGGGAATGAGACTCCCCCATCCGTTTGGCAGCCGCTTGGCGATATCATTGAGAAGCACGAAAACAATCAAAACAATGAACATGGCAAATCCAATCTGCATGACAACCTGCTTGACCTTAGGACTGAAATCCCTCCGGAACAATCCCTCTAATCCCAAAACCATTATTTGTCCCCCATCTAAAACAGGGATGGGAAACAGATTGATGATTCCCAATTGAAGGCTGAAAAAGGCTATCCAGGTCACCATAGCCATAAAACCTGCTCGAAGTGCGGCATAAGAAAAATTTGCGATTTCAAGTGGGCCGCCGAGCTGCTTGGCTGAAGCTTCTCCTGTTATTAAATCCTTCAAGAAGTCTATGACCATAAAAGCCAGATTGACATTAAATTTGATACTTTCACCGATGGCCGTAAAAAGACCAAATTTCTTGATTATAGAATTAGGAATGTGGGCTATCCCTATCTTTCCAACATCTCTTTCCCTCTTTGGTGTGATCTTCAAAGTCTTTTGTTTCCCATTCCGATCAACAAGAAACTCGAGTTCCAAGTCAGGACTGCTCTTTACAATCTCAACGAACTGATTCCGGAAAACAGCCTCTCCATTTATAGATAAAATGATATCTCCGATCTCGAGGCCACCCTCCTCAGCCGGTGAATTCGCCGTTATCATATCCACTTGAGTCCAGATTTGAGGCATAAAACCTGCGTACCCAAAAGCCAATCGGGTTCTGCTTTCAGTCAGCAGATCAATGGGAATAATCCTTCCATCCCTTCTCACTTCTATTTTTAATGTTCTGTTCGGACGAGTCCCCACTGCTATTTCCACATCGGTCCACGTCTTTGTCTTTTTTCCGTCGATGCTGATAATTTCATCCCCGGGCATCATTTTTGCCAGTTCGGCTGGTGAACCGGATTCAATCCAACCAATAACAGGGGCCTGCTCAGGAAATTCGGGAACAGTGTGGGGAACCATATTGAAAACGGTCATAAGAAAGATAGCCAGGATAATATTCATCACCGATCCCATGACCATGACAAGAAACCTCTGCCACCGTTTAGCAGCCATAAAATCTCCGGCTTCGATCTCTCTCTTTTTTTCAAATACGTCTTCACCGGTAAACTTGACAAATCCTCCGATGGGGATCAAGCTGATCCGGTAGTCGGTATTTCCCTTTTTTATTCCAAAAAGTCTTTTTCCATATCCAAAGGAAAAAACTTCGACCCGTATTCCGACAAGTTTAGCCATAAAAAAATGACCGAATTCATGGAAAAAGACCAACACGCCAAATACGATAACAAAAGCCAGAATCTGGCCAAGGATTGTGGTTATTGTATCCATGTTACAACCTTTGCTCTAATAAATTCCGGGTTTGCAGCTTAGTCTCCCGGTCGACGGTTAAGATATCATCAAGGTTATCCACTTGTTTTTTCTTATGGTCCTTCATGATTGTGTTTATAACAGAAAAGATATCTGAAAAAACTATTTTTTTCTCAAGAAAAGCTTGAACAACTATTTCATTGGCCGCATTTAATGCAACAGGTGCGCTGCCCCCCTCATTCAGTGCATCGCGAGCTAATAAAATCATCGGAAATTTTTCTGTGTCCACTTCATAAAATTCCAATGCCTTTATTTGGCTTAAATCCAAGGGAGGGATCGGAGCTTCTTCTCTTTCCGGATAAGTGAGGGCATACTGGATAGGAATTTTCATATCCGTCGGGCTGAGCTGTGCGATCACCGAACCATCACGCATCTCAACGAGAGAATGAACGATACTTTGAGGATGAATCAGAACATCCAACTGTTCGGGCTGAAGGTCAAAAAGCCATCGGGCTTCAATCAATTCCAAACCTTTGTTCATCATTGTGGCCGAGTCAATCGTCACTTTCTCCCCCATTTCCCAGCGGGGATGATTGAGGGCATCTTCAATTGTAGAGTTATCCATCTCTTCCTTTGTGCATTGGAAAAAAGGGCCTCCGGAAGCCGTAAGAATCACTCTTTTTACATTTTTTTTATCTTCCTTAGCTAAGCACTGAAAAACTCCACTGTGCTCACTGTCAACAGGAAGAATCTGAGCTCCTGAATTTTTTGCCAATTTTTGAATAAGAGGCCCGGCTACAACCATTGATTCTTTATTGGCCAGCGCCACTTTTTTTCCTGATTTCACGGCTGCAATGGTTGATCTCAGACCGCTTATTCCGGTAATGGCCGCCACAATGATATCGACGTCTTCACATCGTGCAATCTCTTCGTTCCCCTCCTGGCCGAATCGGATTTGAACGGAATCGCTAAAATCCTGAGCTTTGAGGAAATCTGCAGCACTCTCTTTTTCCAGAGAGACAATCTCGGGCTTAAATTTTCTTATTTGATCGGCAAGAAGCTCCATATTGCGCCCTGCTGCCAAACCTATCACATTGAATCTGTGAGACAGCAAATCGATGACTTCAAGCGTACTGCGGCCTATCGAACCTGTCGAACCCAGTACGGCGATATTAATCTTTTTCATTTAATTCAAAGGAAAATATTTTAAAATGTAATAGAAAAAGGGCGCTGCCAGAACAAAACTATCTATTCTATCCAAAAAACCACCATGACCGGCCAAAATTTTAGATGAATCTTTTTGTCCCGCGGATCTCTTGAAAAGGGATTCGAGAAGATCCCCAATTTGGGCCATTGCATGGACCAACACAGCCACAACAACAGCCTTCCATAAAAGAATGTCCGGGATCAATATCTGCTGGACAAACAGGGCACTAAGTCCGGCGAAAATTAATCCTGCAAAAGTGCCTTCCCATGTTTTATGAGGACTCGCTTTTGGGGCCAACTGATGCTTTCCAAAAAATTTCCCGATAAAATAAGAGCCCGAATCTCCACAGATGATGATTATAAATAGAAAATATATATAATCCGTCCCCTTCTCCAGTCGGAGAAGATAGGCATGATTGATTGTCAGATTTATAAAAACCGGACCCAAAAAAGTTAAGGCTACCGCATTGGCATATGGAGCGAGTGAATCAGCTTTCCTGAGAAGTATCAATGGATATACAGCCGTTAAGAATAGGCTGCTTAGCAGAACCATTTCCAGAGTGATGGCATCAAACAAAATGGAAGCACTGATCATAAGAGACATGAGCAAACCAAGAAGTTGATACGGAGGATTTTTTGTTCCTTTGAAGAGATTATAGAATTCAAAGAGAGAAATGATTATAAAAATCTGTAAAACAAAAAAAAATCCGAAATCAGGAAGATACTGAACAGCTAAAAACACCCCTCCCATCAACACTATGGCCACCGGGAACCTCTCCTTGAAGGTTTTCTTTACTATTCCCCAGTAAGATGCCGTGGGTGCGGCAGCAAGTCGATTAGCCATTCACATCTTCTGGAGGGTATATATCTCCAAATCTCCTTTCCCTCTTTTGGAAATCGATCAGGGCCTGCAGGATATGTTTTCGATGAAAGTCGGGCCAGAACACGGGTGTTATCCAAATCTCAGAATACGCAATTTCCCATAATAAAAAATTAGATATCCTCAGTTCTCCACTCGTCCGGATAAGAAGATCCGGATCGGGTATTCCGGAAGTGTAAAGATAAGAGGAAAATGTCTCCTCACTCAAAGACGCTGGTTCTATTGTCTTATCCATGAGTATTTTCTTCACAGCATCGACGATCTCGGCTCTCCCACCGTAGTTGAGAGCCAGGATGACGGTCATCCGCGTATTGTTCTTTGTCAACTCCTCGACACGCTCCAGTTCACCACGAACATTAGCAGGAATACCTTCTGTCTGACCGATGACTCTCAACCTCAGATTATTCTTGACAAGTACCTTATCTTCTCTTCTCAGATAATCCTCCAAAAGTCTCCAGAGAGTAGAAATTTCCCTTTTCGGCCGTTTCCAATTCTCTTTGGAAAAGGCATAAAGAGTGAGGTATTTGATTCCCAAACGTGCAGAGGTTTCCACCACTTTCTTTACGGATTTTGACCCGGCACGATGTCCCTCGATACGGGGCAGCCGCCTTTTTTTTGCCCAACGTCCATTCCCGTCCATAATGATAGCCACGTGTTTAGGCAGACGGGTGAAGTCGATCTCTTTAGCCAGAGATTCTTCTTCGGTCCCGGGCTTAAAAAAGCCTTTCAAATCCTCAAACATAGCACCAATTATAGGGGCTCATCCTCTAATTGTCAAAAGACCTCACCCCTTAAATTCCTCCCTCTGCAAGACTCACTTAAGGATTTAAAAGGTTAGACCTTGAATGATCTATTTGATAACCTTATATTAACCTGAATAATTCATAAAAAAATGTCAATATGTCACGTAATACATTAATATCAAGGGATTACTTGAATTATCCAGGTTAATTGAAATATGAAAAATTGGATAAAAATATTTTCCATCATCGCGTTGACTGGCTTTGTTGTTTCAGCAGCCATTATTTTTTCCTGCAGAAGTCAACAAAATGGAAAGACAAGGTCATTAGAATACGGCGCCTCAATCAGGGCAGAGAAAAAAAACTATTCAGTCAGAGCGGGGAACAGGCTGCACTTGGACCTTAAACTGAAGAATACAGGGCAAAAAATATTGAGTTCTTCGATCGAGAATCCGTGTCTTCTGTCCTATCATCTTTTAGATGAATCCGGTCAGATCAGTCAATATGACAATCGCCGTTTCCCTATTCCCCAGGACATTCTTCCCGGACAGAAAGTCGATGTCCCGATTACCATAAAGAGCCCCCTCGAGAAAGGCCGCTATATTCTTGAATTTGATCTTCTTAGAGAAGGACTATCCTGGTTTAAAGATTACGGATCGAAAACCCTTAAGATCGCACTGACAGTCCTCGATCAGAAATGGATTGAAGAGGAGAATGAATGGACGCTCGACTACGGGACATTCACCACATTCACTTCGAATGTCAAAGAACTCAATACGCTTTACGGGCTCATCCGTTTGACACTCGCCCAAAGCGAAGTCGAATTTAACGGGCAGACCGGGAAAATTTTTGGATTCTCTGCAGGGACAGATTACCCACAGATCTGGGTAAGAGATGCCAACACCATCCTTTTTGCATCCAAGTTTTTTTATGGTCAAGCTTATCTCACGTCCTGGATTGAAGAACATCTTTCCTATCAGAAAAACAACGGGGCCCTTGAGGATTGGATTAATGCTATAGGAAAATCCGAGAAAAACACAACAGAAACCGATCAAGAAGCCAGCATTGTCCAGTCCGCCTATCAGGTCTTTGTGCTCCTTGGACCGGAATGGCTTCAGAAAAAAATCAGGGGACAGGACATCATCAGCCGGCTGGACAAGGCCTTGTTGTTTGTTCTCCAAAATCGATTCGATCCAAAATTGGGTTTGATAACAGGAGCGCATACGGCCGATTGGGGAGATGTGGATATGATCGATGCAGACGCGCTGGCCGTCGATGTTGACACCAACACTGTTTGGACAGCAGATATATATGATCAAGGCATGTTCTGTTTGGCTGCAGCTCAATTGGCCGAAATGTATGAAGAATTGGAGCAAGAAAACAGAGCTGTTTTTTGGCGAAAGACCTCGGAATCCATCAAAACAAATGCCAATGCATGGCTCTGGCAGAAAGACAAAGGGTTTTACAGGATTCATTTACATCTGGGTTCCCTGCAGCATGATTTTGATGAAAATGACATATTTGCTATGGGAGGAAATATCACGGCTGTCCTGGCCGGTATAGCTGACACAGAACAGCGAACAAAAATTATCATCGAGGCTCTGAGCAGACAAAAAACCTACGACGTGTCAACAATCAGCGGGACTCTCCTTCCTCCCTACCCATCAAATGTTTTCAAACATCCACTGCTTGATTCACCGTTCGAGTATCAGAATGGTGCCCAGTGGGACTGGTTTGGGGGAAGGCTCATCAAAAACATGTTTTCCTCCGGTTTCAGCCAGCAGGCCGTGGAAAAATTGATGGAAATCATTGCCAAAAATATTGCCAACAGAGGGTTCTTTGAGTGGGATGACCAAAAAGGGACCGGAAGAGGCAGCGATCTCTTCTGCGGCAGTGCCGGAAGCCTGGGGCAAGCGCTTTTTGAGGGTTATCTTGGAATCAAATTGACCAAAAACAGCCTCCAGCTAGAACCGCGGCTCTCTCAGGATAACTGCCGTGTTCATGTCTATCTACCCGCATCTGACTCATTTGTGGCTTATGAATACATTTTTTCTTCTGAAGATAATAAAATTGAAATGGCCTTCAACAGTAACATCGGAACCAACGGACAAGTGAAAATTCTTTCCCCATGGATTTCAAATCCGCAGCAATCATCCGAGAAATTCTCGGCCTCTCTCCATATCAGCAAGGACGGTCAGACTTCTCCCTTTTCCATTTCCAGGATAAACAAAGACACCTACATCGTTATTGACACAGATTTTAAAAATCATATTCTGGAAATTCAAAAGAAATAACCTGGATAATTCGCGAGTCCAGAATACCAAGACTTATTTTCGTCCGATTGAAGAATATTCAAACCCCATTTTCCGGACATCCTCTGGAACGAATAAATTTCTGCCATCGATAAAGATGGGATTGTCCATGAGTGATTTGACCTTTTTTAGATCCATCTTTGAAAACTCTTCCCATTCAGTGATCAGTAAAAGTGCATTCGCTCCATCAACAGCCTCATAAAGAGACGACATATACTGAATATCCGGTTTTCTCTCCGGGAAAAAGCTCTTCATGTTGTCCATGGCCTTGGGATCATAAAGTCTCAGCAGTGCCCCCTCCTTAACAAGCTCTTCGATCACGCGGATAGAGGGCGCATTTCGAAGGTCATCTGTTTCCGGCTTAAAAGCCAGGCCGAGAACAGCGATCTTTTTGTCTTTGAGAATCCAAAGAGCATTTTTGATCTTATCTACGAAGACACGGATCCTGTTTGTGTTTATTTTTTCGACTTCTCTTAGAAAATCAAAATTCACTCCCAGTTCCTCCCCGATATGGACCAAAGCTCTCGCATCTTTAGGAAAACATGATCCTCCGTATCCCAAACCCGCATTCAAGAATTTTGGACCGATACGTGAGTCCAATCCCATGCCTTGAGCAATAAGCTCAACATCGGCATCCGTTTTCTCGCACAGGTCAGCTATTAGGTTAATGAAAGAAATTTTCATGGCCAAAAAGGAATTGGAAGCATGTTTGATAAGTTCAGCCGTATCGATATTTGTGACAAGAATTTTATTGGAGTATTTTTCGTACAATTTTACGAGTATATCTCTGGCTTTCTCCGTTTCGACACCAATAATAATGCGGTCGGGATTTTGGAAATCGGATACCGCAACGCCTTCCTTTAAAAACTCGGGATTGGAGGCCACATCGAAGTCCTGGTCAGTTTTTTTGTAAAGTGAAATGATCCGTTTTATCCACATCGAAGTCTGAACGGGAACAGTGCTTTTTTCGACAATGACTTTATAGGCATTGAGATTCTCTGCAATGGTCCTCGATACATCCTCAACGTATGACATATCAGCACTACCGTCCTCTCTGGGAGGAGTGTTGACACACACAAAAAGAACATCCGAAGCTTGAATCGTCCCGGCTAAATCGATACTGAAGGAGAGATTTCCCTGATCGAGACCTTTTTTGAGGAGCTCCTCCAGACCGGGTTCGTAAATATGAGCGATGCCCTGTGAGGCTTTTTCGATTTTTTCATGGACAACATCCGTTCCAATGACTTCATGGCCCATTTCTGCAAGGCATACGGCTGTCACCATGCCAACGTAACCAGTGCCGATAATACCTATTTTCATTTTGCCTCCATATATCAGGAAGTTTTAATTCAAGCGGCCGGTCTATGCCTTGATGACATTTTTTCTTTTCTTTTTGACCGCGTTTCGTGTATCAACAACCAGAGAGGAGTGCTTCACAATCCAATCAAAATCATAGACAGAATGATCTGTCGCTATAATCACCGCATCAAAAGACTGCAGTCTTTTTTCCGTAAGCTTAATTGATCTAAGTTTCAATCCTGGGTAATCCCGGTACTCCATCGTAACCGGTACATAGGGATCGTTGTAGGCTACATAAATCCCTTTGTCCTGCAAAAGAGAGATAATTTTCAAGGCAGGAGATTCCCGGGGATCATCGATGTCCTTCTTATAGGACAATCCAAGAACCAATATTTTTATATCCCTAACGGTTTTCCCTCTTTCGTTTAAAGCATCGATAGTTTTGCCCACCACATAGTAAGGCATAAAGATATTGATTTCCCCTGCAAGCTCGATAAATTTTGTCTGGTAATCGACCTCTTTGGCCTTCCAGGTCAGATAGAATGGATCGACGGGAATGCAGTGACCACCATACCCCGGTCCGGGAGAAAAAGGCATGAAACCAAAAGGTTTAGAGGATGCCGCTTCGATCACCTCCCAGACGTCGATTCCCATTCGGTCGAAAATCATCTTCATCTCATTGACTAAGGCAATATTGACTGAACGGAAGATATTCTCCAGAAGTTTTGTTGCTTCTGCCACTTTTGGAGAGCTCACGGGGACAGTGTTTACACAAATCTGATCGTAAAAAGTTTTTGCGCAGCGCAGGCAGTCCGCTGTTAGCCCACCAACCACTTTGGGAATAGATGCTGTAGAGAATTTTTTGTCTCCCGGATTTTCCCGTTCCGGTGAATAAGCAAGGAAAAAATCACTACCGGCTTTAAGTCCGGTGGATTCAAGAATTGGAAGCATTTCCTCCTCTGTCGTCCCGGGATAGGTTGTACTTTCGAGAACGATAAGCTGCCCTCGATGGAGATGTGCTGCAATAGTTCGCGTCGTATTTAAAACATAGGACAGATCCGGATTCCTGTGTGAATCCAGAGGAGTGGGTACGCATATGACAACGACATCCACATTTTTTAATTTGCTGAAATCATCTGTAGCCATAAATTTTTGCGATGTAATATGCGCTTTTAAATCCTTGGCGTCCACATGAATAAGATAACTCTTCCCCTGATTCAGCATCTTGACTTTCCTCAAATCCACATCGAAACCAAAGACCATAAAATCTTTAGATAAAAATGCTTTAACAAGAGGAAGTCCAACATATCCGAGTCCGATCACACCCACTTTGACCTTCCTGGCTATGATCTTTTTCTCTAAATTGATTGCACGCTGGCTCATTTAATTCTCCCGGCTCCTGTTAATCCATATAACCTAAAGCTTTTAGTCTCTCTTTGACTTTTTCCTCATCCTCGCTGCTCAGTGAATCTGTCTCTTTTTGATCCTTCGACAGCTTTTCTTTAAGGAGAGTTATGATAAAGTCCGCTGCTGACAGCACTTCCGTATTTTTGATTTTTTCTTCGATTTGATCATAAAGATCTGTGGGGATCTCTACAGTTGTGAATTTTTTATCCATTTTGACCTCCCCCAAATTCTGAATTATTGAATTCTTCTTTTTCTGTACAATTCTTGATCGACACAGCTCACCATCTGCTCAAGACTAAAGTCGGATGAATCGAGAAAATCATGAATTTCTTGGATTCTGTCTTTAGGATTCGCAAGAATCTGGTTGTAATTGACCAGGAGAACATCCATATTTTCCCTGTTCAATATTAAGTCTTTGATCACCTTGTTCAATTTGACAAAGACATCTCTTGTATCGCTGCGTTTTATATCTTCTATGCGCGCCATCTTTTCCATGGAATCCAGGATTTCTTCGATATTTCTTTCCGAATAAATCACCCGATAATGACCGGGGGGGAGAAACTTGAGCCCGTAAGCCGTGATTTTTATAAACTGACCTTTAAACTCTTCCAATGGAAAAGTCTCCTCCATCAGTTTGTTGATAATCTTACCCCCCTCCAACTCGAAATACCCCTTGGGATTGCTCTTGTCTGGAGGTCTGGTGGAGTTATCAAAAGCCATCGGAACACCGCCGGCATGGAGAATTTGCATAAGCATGGATGTCCCTGACCTTTCCAATCCAGAAACAATATAATTCCTGTTTTTATCCAAACTCATAAGATGACATATGTTAGTGGATTTGACTTTTTTCTTCAAGATGTTTATTGTTGGATACGCTAAAATGACCGAAGAAGACCCCTTCTCTTTCACTTTATAACAATGGAAAAAATCGAACATCCCTATATCCAGAAAAGTGCGTTTTCTGGTGTTTTGGATAAAAATTTGAGAAAGATGGAAAAGCGGTTGGGTGTCAAACTTTCAGTCCGGGGAACCAGTTTGCACATCGAGGGGCCAAAAGAAAAAATCTCACACGCTAAATTTTATTTTAACAAACTCCAGGAGCTGGAAGACAGAGGTAACACTCTGAATCAAGATGACTATCACATTGCACTGGATCTCCTGGAAGGGGGTCAAATAGAGGCATTTGCGGACTATATTCCCCCTAAATCCCTTGATCTATCCAGGAAATCGGTAAGACCAAAATCCCTCAACCAGAAAGAATACATTGATGCCATCAAAAAGTATGATCTCGTTTTCGGAATTGGGCCTGCAGGAACCGGAAAAACCTATCTGGCTATGGCTGTCGCTTTGTCTTTTCTTCAGAATAAATCCGTTTCGCGCATCATTTTGACCCGCCCTGCCGTTGAAGCCGGAGAAAAATTGGGTTTTCTTCCTGGAGACATGATCCAAAAAATAAATCCCTACCTCAGACCCCTATACGATGCGCTCTATAATCTCTCCCCTTCTGACCAAGTCAACAGCCTCATAGAAAAAGGCACCATCGAAATCGCTCCCATGGCCTACATGCGTGGACGAACACTGAATTCGGCATTTATTATCCTGGACGAAGCACAAAACACAACGAAGGAACAGATGAAAATGATCCTGACCCGAACAGGAAATGATTCCAAGTTAGTCGTCACCGCAGATATCACCCAGATCGATCTTCCACAACCCCAAAAATCCGGGGTTTTGAATGTTATGAAGATACTTTCAAATATAAAAGAGATTGCATTTATTCATTTTAATGAAAAGGACGTTGTCCGGCATCCATTGGTCCAAAAAATCATCAAGGCCTACCAAAAGGCTGAAGAACATTCAATAAAAAGAAAATGAACAATCTAGCCTTTAAAAAGATCAAATTCTTTAAGTCCAAAGAAGTGCCGAAAAAGCGAATGCCCAACAACAAGCCTCCCACAAATAAAGAAAGCAAACCCAAATTCTTGAAACAACTCATAAAAAATCCATTTTTTTATCTCTTTCTTTTTGTCCTTGTAATTACATATTTTACAGCTTACATTCCTTCCAGATCGATTCTTCAGCTTCAAGTCGGAGAAATTGCACCTTTAGATATAGAAGTTCCTTTAGATATTACTCTCGAAGATATGGAGGCCACAGATAAAAAAAAGAGAGAAGCCCTTGATGCTGTTCTCCCTGTTTACAGTCTCGATAAAAATATTTTTTCTTATACCGAAGAAAAAATTCGGACCCTTTTTCAATCAGGCCGGGAACTTATCAAAGCTCCCTTAACTGAAAACATTTTACAGAATTTCAGCGTCTCTCTGATCAACCAATATGGTCTGGAATTAGAACAAAACAACCTGAATGTCCTGATCAAAACAACTTTTTCCTCAAGCTTGGAAGAAAACCTTATCAGCCTCATCGGAAAAATCTCTTCCCAAGGGATAATTCTGACAAGAAATCTTTTCATCCGCGGTGAACAGGAAAAAGGGCTTCTCCTGGTTGAAGAGGATAAACCTGAGAGAACGCTTGCCATCTCGGAAATTCTGGACAGTGAAGAAGCCAAAGCTCTGATTACAGAGGAAATTGCAAATCTCGATCTCCCTCCTGAAGAAAAATCTCTGCTCCTGACGCTCTCCCATTTTTTTATTTCCTCAAATGTTACCTATGATGAAATAGCCACAGAAACACGTAAAGAACAGGCCCGGGCCGGTGTTGAACTTACCTTTTACACCATAAAAAAAGGAAAAGTCATCGTTCGCAACGGCGACGAAGTCAATCAAGAAACGGAGACCCTAATCAGCCTCATCAATCAAAAACTTGAAGAGCAGGCAGGATGGCTGGTCAAAGCCATCGGCACATTTCTCCTTTTCAGCCTCCTTTTTTTCACGATCTGGCATTATTTGAAATCTCTACTAAAATTCCATCTGGCCTTAAAATATTTTCAAATGATGGGATTGACTCTTATTGTCAGCCTTTTAATCTATAAATTATCCTTTTTTTTGGCAGGAATCTTCAGCCAGACCAGCAGTTTTTTCCTTTTGAAAAATCTTGAACCCTATCATTACGCCCTTCCACTTCAACTAGGAATTCTGATTTTTGCCTTTCTCTCAGGAATCCAAGTAGCCCTCATCTTTACAGTCCTGAACAGTATTCTTATCGGTTACCTCTACCCAACGGATATCCCTCTTATGGTTTTTTGCCTGATCGGCGGTTTTGCTGCCATCTATGGGGTAAAATACTTTGGTAAACACAGCCGGACTTCAACCTTCCGCGCCGGACTCTTTATCGTCGCTCCGGTCAATTTATTTCTCATCATCACTTTCCACCTGATTCGAGAACAGATAGGCACCTTCAACGGTTTTATCAGCGCCATTGTTATGGGGTTAGTTGGTGGACTCTTGAGCGCTTCATTTGCATTTCTGTTCCTCCCTCTTTTGGAAAATCTCTTCGGTATCATCACCCAATCCAAGCTTTTGGAATTGACAAACTCAGATCTTCCTATTTTCCGTCAGATGGCCCTGGAGGCCCCAGGATCGTTTCATCACTCGCTGATTGTATCCGCTCTAGCCGAAAACGCAGCCGAAGAAATCAAACTCGATCCAATGCTTGTTAAAGCCGGTGCCCTTTATCACGACATAGGAAAGAGCAAAAGACCTGAATATTTCATCGAGAACCATCACACAAGAAGTCTCGACCGGCACAAAGACCTCAAACCCAGCATGAGCGCTCTCGTCATTCTTAACCATGTGAAAGAAGGAGTCGAAATCGCGAATAAACTCAGGCTGCCTAAACCAATCCATGATATCATCGAACAGCACCATGGAACATCCATCATGAGGTATTTTTTCGAAAAAGCCAAAATCGCTTACGATCCGGAAATGCAAAAAATTGGAGAAGAAAGTTACAGGTATCCCGGCCCCAGTCCTCAAAGTAAGGAAGCCGGCCTCATCATGCTCGCCGATGCCATCGAAGCCGCCTCCCGAAGCCTCAAGTCTCCGACCAACACGAATTTGAAAAGAGTGATCAACGACCTGATCAACAATCTCATCCAGGACGGCCAGCTTGATGACAGCCACTTCTCACTCAAAGATCTCAAGTCTATTGCTACCTCTTTCCTCTCCACTCTCGATAACATATATCATCAAAGAGTTGAATATCCTGGTTTTGACTTTGAGATGAAAAAAGTAAAAAACAAAGAACCAGCAAAATCAGCCAATGATAGAAATAATAAACCAGCAGAATAGATATAAGATAAATCCCGATACATTTCGCAATCTGCTGGAAAAACTCATTGATTTTTACAAAGTTAAAAATCCAGAAATCACCCTGGCTTTTATCAATAATGCCCAAATGAAACGACTGAACGAAAAATATTTAAACAAAAACATGCCGACAGATGTTCTCAGTTTTCCGCTCAATGAAAAGGGCTCTGACGACAAATTTTATCTGGGAGACATTATCATTTCAGCACCATACGCTTTCAAGCAGAGCGCATCGAAAGATCATGGATTCGAAAGAGAGCTGGAAATACTTACCATGCATGGATTCCTTCATCTTCTTGGATTCGAACACTTTAAAGGGATGGAGGGCGAAGAGAAAAAAATCCACAAGCTCCTTTTTAAGGAAAAAAATGGACATTGACACTCTCCAATGGGTGGGCCTTGGTCTCAGCATCTTCTCTGCTTTCCTTTTCTCCCAGTATCACATTTCTCTGGAGACCTCTTCAAAGATAGCCATAAGCCGTATTCTCGAGGACAAACCTTATCGTTCCAAAATCCTCGATATTTATGATGAGCTAAAAATTGCAGTAGGATATATGAGATCGATTTTCCTCATTGCCTGCCTCGTCTATTTCTTTGTTGTCTTTCCGCGGCTTCAGCTTTGGCCGCTGTGGATGCTTATTTTTGCACTGGCAGTGTACATTCTCTTTTTCGAATTCCTCCCCCGTCTTCTCAACACATATTATAAAAAAAGGATTCTATTGATCCTTCTCCCCTCTTATAAAATTCCATTCGCACTCGCTAAGCCCGTCCTGTTTCTTGAAAATATCAAATCAATGGAGAAAGATATCGATGAAGAGCACGAGGCCTCCGAAGAAGAAATCGATGCCCTCATTGAAGAAGCGGAAGAGGAAGGAATTATCGAAAAAAATGAGAGAGAGCTTCTTAAAAATGTGGTCGAGTTCGGGGATACCGTTGTTCGGGAAATCATGACACCAAGAATCTCGATGATCTGTATCCAGAATAACGTGACCATACAAAAACTCAGAGATTTAGTGATCAAAAAGAAACATTCCCGTATTCCTGTCTATAAGGAGAGCGTGGATAATATCGAAGGAATCGTCATCGCCAAGGATTTATTGGAGTATTCAGACGACATCCAAAAAGGGGATTCCATCGAGCCGCTTTTACGACCGGTATTTTTCATCCCTGAATCCATGAAAGTCGCCGAACTTCTCAAAGAACTGCAAGAGAGAAAACAGAAAATAGTCATTGTCGTAGATGAGCATGGCGGTGTTTCCGGTCTGGTGACAATGGAGGATCTCATGGAAGAAATCGTGGGAGAAATCCAGGATGAGTATGATAAGGAGAAGGTTCAGTTTATCAAGCAGGGACCTTTTGATTACATTGTTCTTGGAGATGCTGAAGTGGAAGAATTGGAGGATCTTTTTGACATAGACCTGGCATCGGACTACTATATTACAGTAGGAGGATTGATTACACATCATCTAGGAAGGTTCCCTTTGAAGGGAGAAAAATTGGACATAAAAGGCTTAGAGCTAGAGATCCTTGAAGCCAGTCAAAAAAATATAAAGAAACTGAGAGTCAGAAAAAAGGACATTACCCTTGAAAAAAGCTGAGTTTAGAATAACGGGAAAACAATGAAAGTCGGCTATGTTGCGCTCATCGGTCGCCCCAATGCGGGAAAATCCACTCTCCTCAATAAAATACTCGGTGAAAAAGTGGCCATTACCTCCGATAAACCTCAGACTACCCGAACGAGCATCCTCGGAATTAGAACCACAGAAAAGGGACAAATCATCTTCCTCGACAATCCTGGAATCCATAAGCCTCTTCACGGATTAAACAAGCGGATGATGAACTTTGTCTTCTCTTCTCTTGAAACCTCCGATGTTATCTGCCTGCTCATCGATACAACCCTTCGTTTTGGACACGGTGATCAGTTCGTTCTCGATTCTCTCAAAGATATTAAAACTCCCATTATTCTGCTGATCAATAAAGTGGACATCATCAAAAAGGACAAAATCCTTCCTCTGATTGAAAAGTATAATGAGCTCTTCAACTTTAAAGAAATTATCCCTATCTCAGCTCATAAGGGGACAAATGTGGATGTCCTTGAAGAGAAAATTTATGAATATCTGCCTGAAGCGGAAAAAATGTACTCAGACGATGAAGTCTCCATCCAATCTCAAAGATTTCTCCTCTCTGAAATCATCAGAGAGAAGGTCCTCCATCATGTCCGGGAAGAACTCCCCTTTGTCACAGCTGCCTATATCGATGAAATTGAAGATCGCCCGGACAGTAGAGATGGAAGGAAAGTTAAATACATCCTTGCCAGAATTTTTGTGGAAAAGGACAATCAGCGGAAAATTATCATCGGCCGGCACGGCAGCCTGGTAAAGACTATCGGGACGGAAGCCCGAAAGGAAATTGAACAAATCCTCGATGCCAAAGTTTATCTGGATCTTCAAGTCCGGGTCAAGGAGAGGTGGCGCGACTCTCCCAATGTCCTGGATTTGATTGAAAGTCAATAATCAACCGTGTATTGACTTTAAATTCAAGAGATGCGAAAATTTCTTTTCCCTTTTTATGGTGAGTGTAGCTCAACTGGTTAGAGCACTGGATTGTGGTTCCAGAGGTTGGGGGTTCGAAACCCCTCACTCACCCCACCTGTTACCCCTTAAAATTCAGTCATTTACTTTGTTTTTACCTTTCAGCCCAAATACCATATTTTCAGCGTAAATCAACCGAATCTGTTACACATGTGTTACACGGGGAGAAGTCTGCCCTTCAATTTGACACTTGAAATCACACTTTATAGAATGGCTTGAAGGGAGGTTCTAATTCGGAGTATTATCGAAAAACAAAAATCCGGCTTTCATGAAAACATGATCTGAGGAAGACATCATGATAATCAAATGGATCAAGAGGATCATAAGGGTTATCTTTGCCGTCTTGATCTGGCAGGAAGCCGGCCTATTGTCAGCAATTGTATATTTCATCATCTGTATTCCTATTGATTTCTATGCACTGGTTTTGGTCGATAAATTAGCCATCAAGGGATACCTGAAAGGATGCAGTGAAGAAGCACGGCGGGAGGCCATCGATGAACTTAGGGAATACCAAAAGGCCGAAGGTTATCCAGGTACACCGCTTGTCATATTTGCTCAAATGTTTCTTGGCCCGGTGCTTTCGATAGCAATTCCAATACTCATAGGTGGGGCTTTTCTTGGATGGTTTTTTCAAGTATAGCAGGAAACATCATGATCCTTACAATTATTAACAATAAGGGCAGAATCGGAAAAACAACTTCAGCGTAATTCAGTCAATTCTGTTACACCACGGTGACATGGGGGAGTCTATATCCAAAGCGGGTGGCTGTTAACCACTAGGTTGTGGTTCGAGTCCTACCCGAGGAGCCATCATTTCCAGAGGTCAGAATTAAAATCCCGTTGTGTCAATCGTTGCCAAAAGAAGACAATAGTAGACAATTTCTGTGACATTTGTGTGACATTTTTCTAGTGGTCATTTGACCGCTTTATGTCACTGATTTACCGCTGGCCCGTGGGCCGGGCTGGCCGGATTTGCTTTTTTATTTCTGTGTGGATAGAATCAAGATAGGTCAGTAAGTAAAGGGAGGTAACAGAATGAATGGAAAAAAGAAAATGAGTTTTGTTGTTAAGTTTGGGGGTGGATTTATCTTATTATATGTATTATATGTGATTCTTGGGCAACTTGGGATAATCCCTTCAGCGGAAAAGCCACCGCCCAAGAAAGAAACACCTTCGTATGTCGATTTAAATGCCTCTGTGAGTTTTACAGGTACTCAATTTATAATCACTAATAATGATAGTTTTGATTGGAGAAATGTAGAGCTGGAGATAAATCCAGGACTATTAAAAAGTGGCTATAAATTGAAGGCAGGACTAATGAGCGCAGGAGAGTCATATACAATAGGAGCAATGCAGTTTGCTAAAAGGGATGGGGAAAGATTTAATCCTTTTGCGATTAAGCCTCAATCCATGAGCATTTTTTGTGATACATCAAAAGGAAGAGGATCTTACAGCGGTAAATGGGATTAGATACCGTAGAGAGTGACCCCATTGAGATTTTCGCTCTATGAGGCTCTGAGGGCGTCGTTTTCTCTGGTAAAGTGAGAAAAAGTTATATAAGGGGAGGTAAAAGAGAAATGAACTCTATTGTTTGGATTTGGCTCATTTTTACATTAATTTTTGCTGGTTTATCATGTTTTCACTTTATTCAATCTAGCAAAAAGATTGCTCCATTTAAACTAACTGAGAAAACTCCAGGTGGTACAATCAAATTTTTTGGTAAAGACAAAGATGAATCGTTAAACGAATTTATTGGAAGCGTTAATTCATTCGTTGATGATTTAAACAAAAGCAATTCCAAACAAAATCGAATCGCAGGTGTTGGTTATATTTTTGCATCCTTAGTTTCTATCTTTTCAATGGTAATGGTAATAAAAGGTAAAACATAAACAGAATATGCGGATAGGATATGCAAAAGATGACTAAGGAAGGGGTAAGACTTCACTTTTCTTTAGATCATCGCTCTATGAGGCTCTGAGGGCGTCGTTTTCTCTGGGAAAGTGAGAAATATATAAACGGGGGATAAATGAAAAAAATCATCACGTCAGTACTTGTTATCTCTTTTATAGTGGCTATTCCAGGGGATTTAGCTGCAAGAGAGAAACGAGGAGTTGAGTTGAGAATAATAAAAACAAACGACCAGATTATAATGGGTTATCTCGTTGCAGTTAAGGCTAAACAGAAGTCTCTTTTATTGATAGAGAAATTTAAAGAAACAGATGTAACAGTGAATATACACGACATTGAGGTTATTATTTTCTCACAAAGATCAAATGGTCTTAAGGGTTTGGCCATAGGATTCGGTTTTGGCGCTTTCATAGGATTTACAGCTATTCCTCCAGATGACATTATCACAAAATGGGAGGGGGCCCTCACGGGGGGAGCGTTTCTTGGAGGAATCGGAGCGGGAATTGGTGCCTTAGCGGGAATCGGACGAAAAATTAAAATCGAAGGAAAATCCGAAGCAGAAATAGAAGACATTATGGAAATCCTACGCAAAAAAGCACGTATGCCTGATTACAATTGAGGTGATTGGAAGCCAGAGCTAGTAGATGACTTGGCTTCCTGTGTGATAAAATGACGGCTGAGCCGGAAATGCACCTCACTTATATAGACGGATGAGAGGGAGAAATATTCTCACAAAAAGGGAGGAGAAAAATGAATCCAGAAGATTTGGTTAATCAGGCAGGGCGCATTATTTCAGGCTCACAAGATGGCCGGCAAAAACTTGTTGAGGCTCAAGAATTCCTCAGATTATACGCTGGAGAGAATAGCTCATTTTTCAAACAAATTAGCGGATTGAGTATTCTTGAAGTTCCTGGTCTTCTAGCCGACCAAGTAAAGACTTCCTTAAGTGCATTTATTGAATACGTTAGAAATGGTCTCCTTGATGGTGTTTCCATTAAGCGACAGGCGGAAATGGATGTTGTGTCTGAGTTCCTCGAACAAGCACAGAATTTGTTGGATATAAATGAAGTCCATCCCGCTTCTCCAACAATGATAATTGGAGCCGTATTAGAAGAATTCCTAAGAAATTGGGTTAGCGATGTCGATCTAAGCATTGAAGGTAAACCGGGGATAGATTCATATGCCAAAGCATTAAGAAAAGATGATCTTATTGAAAAACAAGACATAAAAGATATCACATCCTGGGCAGGACTTAGAAATCATGCCGCACATGGAGAGTGGGAAAAAGTAAGCGATAAAAAGAGAATAGGAATGATGTTTGATGGAGTGAATTTGTTCATGCGTAGATATGGGGGTAAGTAGAATCCAGAGCCATGAATCCGGTAAGAGATAAATAAATATGAGAGGACATCGAGCGTCAAATACTCCCTTCCTGGGAGTCCCTTCCTTTCCCTTTTGCTTATGCCGATGTCCTCTCTCTTCACCTCGGGACGCTATGCGATTGACTGCCTCTATGTGATAGACATAAAATGAGAGCGAATATTCTCAGAAAGGGGAAAGAAATGAGAAAAACGATAACTTTAAAAATTAAAGAATGTTCTTCTGTAACTTTAGTTTTAGTCATTGGAATAATTGGGCTAACAATAGTATTTAATTCAGGATGTACTTCCAAAGAGGTAAATAAGGTTATCGAAGAAAAGAAATTAATAGTTCAAGATGTGATAAAGATGATTGATAAATGGAATGCTATTGATGATTGGGAAGAAGAATTGAAAGGAAATCTCTTTTTCAAAGATTTTTTCACGGTGGAATTGCAAGATCGTTTTCTAAGAAAGAATACAAAACCATTTTATTTTGTTACTAAAATTAGAGACATAGAAAAAATAGGCAACGACTTATACCTGGGTTATTTCGAAATAGGATCATTTTTAGGTGTTAATATTTTTTTTGAACTTTTATGCAATGAAGCCCAGCTTGAAAAATTGATTTCATCACCAAAAAGTAGTTTGTCTCCTGAAATATTTGGAGTTATCGTGGAAGTCCGAGACGTTTATTCTTCAAGATATTCAACTAAAGATTTAACTGAAGAAATATATCATACTAATACTGAATTGATTCCAATTGTGAAAGGAGTCTGCCTAGATTTAGTACATTTATATCAATTTAATAGTACGTCTGACTTTAACGATTTTTATTCAAGTTTTAAGGAAAATGAACAAACTTAAAAAGAAAATATTCCTGCTTTCCCTAATATCTTTGTGCCTTCTAGTTATTGCAGTCTTTCCAATTCCAGAATATAACTTTTTCATTTTATTAAGATGGATAATAACTTTTGCAGCTGTCTATATTACATACGTCTCATATAAATCAAAAAAAATGTATTGGTCTTGGGTAATGGGAATTGTAGCTTTAGTTTTTAATCCAATAAGAACTTTTCATTTTGAAAAAGAAACATGGGCTGTTATTGATATTGTAGTAGCAGTATTGTTTGGGGTAACAATTCTAATTTTTATGATTGATAAGAAGGATGAATTAGGCAAAGATGAATCTCTGAAAGAAGGGATAAAATGAGTTTAAGTAGACGTGATCAAAAAATTTTGTGGACGAAAGCAGGAAATCATTGTTCGTACAGATATAAAGATGAGATATGTGATGGAGAATTAATTGTTGCCAAAGAGGAAGAAGTGACATTAATTGGAGAAGAATGCCATCTTGTGGGGATGGATCCAAAAAAGCCAAGATATATAAAAGATTATCCTAAAAGAGAAACTTATGAAAATAGGATTCTTTTGTGCCGAAATCACCATAAAATGATTGATGACAACGAAGAAATCTATAGAATTAAAGTGCTACAAAATATGAAAAAAGAACATGAAAATTCTATTGCAGACAGAATCAAAAGCGAAAAAATCAAGCCACTTATTATTAAAGATTCTGTATTTAATACAGTTGCTAAAAATGTTGAAGAAGTAATTGGAATGGAAATAAACATGCCTGCCGAATTTCAAAGAGTTAAAGTAGAAACAAAAGCTGAAAATGCAAAAAGTGTAATAGGATTCAAAACCAACCAACCATTGACAGTTATAAGTACAACATGTGATTTCTGCAATTTCCCTTTGAAAGTAGTAGCATTAGGGCCACCACCTATAAGAAAAATTTGTCCAAAATGTGGGAAAGAGAATGTTATGTGAGATAAATAACACTCAATAGGGGAAATGAATGAGTGAGGTGATAACATACAAAAATGATAAATTTGCCTGTTTCTGCCAAATTAAGCTTGATAGTGGCGAAAGGATTCTTATTTCTATTGCTTCTGCACCATCGCCAAGCATAAAAATTCTAGAGCTTGCTTTAGGGACAATCCCGACTAAAACAATATGGGAATTCAATCCAACTATGGCCGGGGGTTATAGGGCTTATATAGAAAAATCCATAAAAATATTCACAGATCCTAAACTTGAAGCTAGTGATGAAATTAAGCAACCTTTAGATGCTATTCGTGATAAATTACTTCCCTGTCATTCAGTAAAAGAGGTTCTGCATGTTCTTCTTGATGCAGAAAGGAATGCACGCTTAAATGATATAGACGAATGAAAGAAGGAAAATTCTCACAATGCCAAGAATAAAGTATAAAGAAGCTGTAGGCTTGGAAACCAATAAAGGGAAACCTACAATCGGAAAGAGGCCAGAAAAAGCGGAGTTAAAGAAATTATATATCAAGGAGTCTAAATCAATAAGAGAGATTGCCAAGATCCTTGGATGTTCAAAGGATATGGTTTACAGGTCTCTCGGAGAATATGGCATTGAAGTAAGATCCAAAGCCAGAAGGTCTCAGCTGAGAGTCTATGAAATGGCTTATTTAAGAAATGAAATCAAGGGTAAAGGGTATAAACAAGTTGCTGTCGAATTAGGAGTAGGAGTTACAACATTAAGGGATTATATAAGAGATAAAAGGTAAAACGGTTTGTGTCGCATAAGATGCATTATGTCAACTATGGAACCGCATAGAATATTTGGTTTTTTGATGAAGCAAATTTCCTCACTTCCAAAATACCATAAGAATATTTTTATTTAAGTTGAGATTATGGCAAAAGATAAAAAAGGCCCTTTCGACTATAAAAACTTTATACGTCAGAATCGTGTATTTATCTTAGGTGCAGGTTTTTCTGCTGCCGCTGGTGTGCCTTTAACAGGATCTCTCCTGGAAAGAACGATGAGAAAATTTGCTTCAGAATACTCTGGCCTATACGAAAGAGTCGATTCTTATGTAAAAACAAATATGAGTTTCTTTGATGGTGAGCTAGATTACTCCTCTGTTAATTTTTCGAATATGTGTACTTTTCTGGAATTCCAAGAATTACGAGAATATGCCGGGGGGGAAAGATGGTCAGATCTAGGATCAAGAGAAAAACTGGCATTGCGTTTCTATTTATCGAAATGCCTAATGGAGCACACCCCCGTTGGTGGTGATATACCAGAGCTATATATTAATTTTGCAAAGCAGCTGCATTATAGAGATATTGTGTTGACCTTCAACTGGGATGTACTATTAGAATTAGCATTACAACAGAGCAGAAAACAATACACCTATAACTGGGTGGATGATAAAATACAAATTAGCAAACTTCATGGATCTATAAACTGGAGCTTGGGCATTCCAACTGATTTGGGAGGCAAACCTGTAAACACGCTAGGTTGGGAATCTATTGGATATGCTCAAAAATCAATTTCCCCCGAAATATATTGTACTCCCAACCTTTGTAATTATGATAATTGGGGTAGATATGAACCACTAAGAGAAGTGAAGCCATTTCTTGTTTTACCCGGATATGGAAAAGCATTTGATGTGCGCTCAAATGCTTTTTTATGGTATAAGCCAGAATCTGTATTTTGGACGACTTGCGATATATATATTATTGGCCTAAGCCTTGCTCCAGATGATTTTTTCATTAGAGGCTACTTCATTGATAATCTTCCATTTATACTTAATGAACGTAAAATTTATATTATTAACTCGGATCCAGAATCGATGAAGAATTATAATTTTATTCTATCAAGGACCAACACAGAACTATTCATTGAGCCGTTTTCCACAGATCATATAAACATAATGAAGAACCGATTAAACGATGTCTCTTAGTGCCAGCCTCCATGGATTAAGATATACTACACTCTTACTTTCAATGCTTATCAAATAGTTACGATCTCTCTGATGATTTCAGGAATCTGTTTTCCCTAACTTATTTTCTTTGGGGCCTGCCCCTAATCCCCCTTGAAACCCAAGATTAATTCCTCTTTTTAAAAAAATCACTGCACTTAGCTTCATGATTTCCGCCTGAATATAAAAAAAGCCAGGGCCCTGGTCGTCGACGACATGAATAATTGGCCTGGTAATTGTTTAACAATTTTTTACCATAAATTCTTTATTATCAACAAGTTACACTTGACAACGTCCATTCACGTTTTATATAATGAATTCTCAAAAGAAAATGTAATGAAAAGAATGAATCGAATTTCAATTTCCGAGATCCAAATCATTCCTATTAAACCCCGCGAAGGACATATTGGCTTTGCCAGCTGTGTAATCAATGATTCCATTTTTATGGGAAGCATTGCCGTTTACACATCCACATCAACACCAGAAGGATATCGCTTAGTCTACCCATCAAAAAAATTACTTAATGGAAAAGAGCTATATATTTTTCATCCCATTTGCAAGGAATCTGGAAAAATGATTTCTACAGCAATTATTAATAAATTTAAAGAAATAGTTTACAAGGAGGTAAATGAAAATGAAAAGATTAAGTCCCATGCGACAAATTCGGAAACAATGTCGTGAATGTTGTGGTGACAGTGTTAGGACGGTGCGATATTGTCATTCTATTGGTTGCAACTTGTGGTTTTTACGATTTGGAAAGCGTCCAACGACATTCTTGCGAGAGAACGGAAATGAAACCGGGATGCTCTTTGATAAGAAAAATTTCGAAATTGGTGGAAAGTTTTGCCCAAGAAGAGATGAATCTTCATACAAGTTGTAACCTCATAGTTATTTGCACAAACTCCCTTGTTTTTTGCAGGTTTTCTAGTCAATTTTGGACAAACGGCCCTATGTCCTTGCTGGGACATTCGACTTTTGCTCTACCCTGGTGATGCAAAACAAAATTTGAGCAAAAAACCCTTGATTTTTTTTATTGTGAAAATGTGGCGACGAGGTGACAATGAGTCGGTCAAGAAGAAATAAAAATAGAATTCATGGACATTTTATAATGCTTCCTACCAAAATGATCCGAAATAAAGAATGGAAAGAACTCAGCCCAGTTGCAAGAGAGGTGTATATACAGCTAAAGGGAAAATATAACGGCTCGAATAACGGAAAAATTCGTCTTTATTACTCCGAACTTGACGATATTGAAGGTTTACGATCCCCCTCATCAAAGTCAAAGGCATTTCGAGAACTTGAAGTGAAGGGATGGGTAAAGAGAATCCAGATTGGGGGACTTTACAGACACTTTAATGAATACAGGCTTACTTGGAAACACGGTGACGCCGACCAGGATAGGCGGTAGTACATGGCAGATTATAAAAAGACTTCAAAATATGAAGAGTCAAAAACACCTCTGACGGTTCAGAATCCGAAGAGTCAGGATTATTTCCAGGGGAAAGAAAAAGGCTTTAAAACGCCCACTGTTCATAATCCGAATAGTCACTCTTCAATATATGGATTTGAAGGCCGGAAGGGGGTAAATGTGGCTAAATTATACACAGGTTATCACATAGTAATACTGTGAAAACAACGGTTTTAGCACATTGTGATGTTTATTGTATCTCAAACAATCAAGAATCAAACTAAAGGAAAAGGAGTCGGAAATGAACGAAATTATTTCACAGAAACAGCTTGAAGCAAACAGAGAAAACTCTAAAAAGGGAGGTGTAAAAACAGTCGAGGGCAAGGAAATAACCAAATGCAATGCTCTAACACACGGCATTCTTTCTAATGTAATCACTGAATATGATTCTAATGATTACGAAAGAATCCATGAACAAATGATGAGGGAGCTCCAGCCTGCAACGTACCTAGAAAAAATATTAGTAGAGAGAATAGTTCTCTATATAATCCGATTAAACAGAGCCGCCAACGCCGAGACAGAATACATGAAAACAGTGCTAGATCCCACAGAAGGACACATGGAAGAAAGAGAAGCAAAAGAAGAAAGAAAAGATGATATTTTTGATATGCAGGTTTACGAGCCGTCGTTGCCGAGAACGGTAAGTGAATGGGTTGTTGATAGACAAGGATACTCTGCGAGGCTTCACAAAGAAGATATTGAAACACTACAAAACATCTATTTAAGATATGAAAAATCCTTGGAAAACAGACTCTACCAGACAATCAACGAGCTAGAGAGAAGGCAGAATAAACGCAAAAATTTAAATAATAATGCGACACCATAAAAATGGGTTCGTTTCGCAATAAAAAACTTTTTAGGCGCACATGAATCAATCCCTTCTTACGGTCCACCAACTAAGCTCCTTCCTTCATGTGCATCCAAAAACATTATACAGGTGGACTAATGAAAGGAAACTTCCCTTTGTCAAAATTAATGGATTAATAAGATTCAACAGAAAAGAAATCGAAGAGTGGCAAAATAGCAATAAAAAGAATATCCCTATATTCCCTCCGGACTTACCCAGGTTTGACTTCCCTCTAGCGGCTTATGATAGAATGCTCCTGAAAGGAGAGAGCGTTTTGAGTAATAAAAACTCAAGACGCTGGAATTATGGTTTTGGGGCCGTATACACAAGGAAGACAAAACAAGGGAAAAATCGCTTCTACATTGATTACCGTGACTGTGAGGGGAAACGCAACCAGATGCTTGTCAAAGCCGCTACAACACGGGAGCAAGCCTTCCATGTGCTTAAAAAGACTGTTTTTGATGTCTATGCCCGAGAAAACGAAATCCAACTACAAAAGGAGAAGATTAAATTCTGTGAGTTTGCCGACATGTATCTAGAATCCTACGCTAAAACGAACAAAAAAAGCTGGAAATCCGATTACTATTACTTAAAGGGAATCAAGTCCTACTTTGCCGAATCCTTCCTGCACGAGATTACATCCCTTGAAGTTGAAAACTACAAAAGAGACAGACTCATTGAAGCTGAAAACGAGCGTACTGTAAACCGTTGCCTTGCAATCCTCAGCAAGATGTTCAAATTAGCTGTTGAATGGAGATACTTGCGAAAAGAACAGCTGCCCGTTTTCCGACTCTTTCCGGAAAAAGACAACATCAAAGAACGGATCCTAACAGAGGATGAAGAATTCCGACTTCTAAACGAATGTGCGGATCACATCAGGTCTATTGTTAGTGTTGCATTGCTTACAGGGATGCGTCAGGGTGAGATTTTAAATTTGAGATGGAAACAGATTGATTTTAACAGAAGAACTATCTGTGTCGAGAAGACCAAAAATGGAAAAATTCGTTTTATCCCAATCTCCACTCCCCTATTCGAGCAACTACAGCAGTTAAGGACAAAGTCGAACAACGAGTATGTTTTTGTAAATCCGGACACAGGCAAACCCTACGTATGGCTAAAAACAGGCTATAAGGCCGCATGTCGAAGGGCAAAGATTTCTGATCTAAGATTTCATGATCTAAGGCATACTTTCGCATCGAGGCTTGTAGAACGGGGAGCTGACATTATTACAGTAAAAGAACTCCTCGGTCACAGTTCAGTTAAAATGACTGAACGCTATACCCATTCAAGCAGTAAACAGAAACGGCAGGCAGTTGAACTCCTGGGTGAAAAATCTCAGATTTTGCCAGACCTGTTACACATTTGTGACAGGAAAAAAGAGAAGACTTCAAAAGAGGTAAGTTCTCAATAAGTTGAGGTAAGGCATCTATTCCCAGGTGCAAGATTAGTTATAATAGCCCTCATTTTTTTTTCATAAATCTTAAATTTCTTCTT